>Ga0256837_1000463_pt1 | contig 34268 bp, 32 predicted proteins | sample 4562384metaG_FD_185976 | JGI IMG/M metagenome (GOLD analysis project Ga0256837, IMG submission 185976) | Hydrothermal vent microbial communities from Guaymas Basin, Mexico - 4561-384 | ecosystem: Environmental > Aquatic > Marine > Hydrothermal vents | place: Mexico: Guaymas Basin | collected... | reverse complement strand
CTTTTGTATGATTTAAAATAGTATTCCCAATTCTCTTGAATTATTGTTTTTTGTACTTCAAAATATTTTTTTGATAAAAGTATTTCATCATAAGCTTCTACTATATTGTGAAGTTTATGAATTGAAACAAAATTTCCAAAATATATAGTATCTATATGTTTTCTTAGTTTATCAATTTGTGAATAAAATATTGTACTAGAAATTAGCAAGGAAGCTATAATAATTAAAGGAAAAACTATAAACTTTAAATAAGTTTTAGACTTTATTTGTTTAATAATTAATTGAAATTTATTCATTATTCTTCTGTAATTGGAAAGGATAAAGTCATACATAAACCATCTGATATATTTTGAGCTTCTAATGAACCATTAAAATGCTGAATAGCAATAGTTTTACACATATATAAACCAAGACCTGATCCCATATTTCCTTTTGTTGTAAAATATTTATCAAAAATATTTGATATTATATCTTGTGGTACACCACCTGCATTATCTGTAATTTTTATTGTAATAATTTCATTATCAATAGTACAATCAATATCAATATGTGGGTTATTTATTTTATTTTCTATTAAAGCATATTTTGAATTATTAAATAAGTTCATTAAAATTTGAATTAATTCATTTTTATAACTTAATATCTCTTTATGCGGTGTATTATTTGTAATAGTTATATTTGGTAACCCTATTAAATTTAAAGTAGTATTTATAATAGTATCAATATAAAAATATTGTTTTTGTTTATCATCTTTTAAAAAGTCTCTAAAATCATCTACAGTTTGAGCTAAATATTGAGTAGACTTTTCTATTTGATCTAGTGATTTTATTAGTGAATCTGTATCTAATGTACCAAATTCATTATCCATTTTAATAGCCCCAGAGGTTAAAGATATTACAGATAATGGCTGTTTCCATTGATGAATTATATTTTCAAACATCTCGCCCATAGTTGCTAGTTTTGATTGCTGGATGATTAATGTATCTTTTTTTTGTATATCTTCAAGTAATGAATCTTGGAATGATTTTAATTTTAGATGAGTTTGAACTCTTGCTTTTACAATTGTTGGTTCAATTGGTTTTGTAATATAATCAACAGCACCTAGTTCTAGTCCTTTAATGACATCATATTCATCTTCAAGAACTGTAACAAATATAATTGGTATATTCGTATATCTATGATCTTGTTTTAATTGTTTACATACATCAAATCCATTAATATCTGGCATTAAAACATCTAATAATATTAAATCTGGAATAAATCCATCATATAGTAATTCTAGTGCTTTATTCCCACTATTTGCAACATTTACAGTATATTGTTCTTCTAAAATTTTAATTAATATATGTATATTTTGTGGTGTGTCATCAACTATTAAAATTTGTTGACGTTCATGTGTTTGTTGTGGCATTTTATTTAAATCAGAATATTGTTTTTCTAAATTATTAAGTTTTAGATTAGTTCTTAATCTTTGTAATAAGATATTTTTTGAAATAGGTTTACTAATATAATCAACAGCACCTAACTCTAAAGCTTTTTCTTGATTTTTTATAGAATTTAGAGATGTTACAAAAATAATAGGTATATCCATAGTGTATGGATTGTTTTTTAATCTTTTACAAACCTCGTAACCATCCATTTTAGGCATCATTACATCTAATAATATTATATCAGGTTGATCAGATTTATTACATAATTCAATAGCTTTTTCACCACTAGTTGCAGCAATAATTCTATAATCATTTTTTAGCATTTGCGTTAAAAGTTGTAAGTTCTGGGCAACATCATCTACAATTAATATTTTAGGTTTTTTATTCATTGTTCAAATCCATTAGTAAGTTTGTAATCAAATCATTTACCATATCTAAGTCATATTGATTTAATGCATCATTCAACTGATTACTAAACTCTTTATATTCATCTTCTAAATATGGTAATACAAGTTCTAGATTGTTTTCACACTCTACAATATCTACTTCTAAGTTTGCTTTTATTTTATCTAAAAGTTTTATTACCTTTGCTTTATCAAAATTTTGTTTTTTAATTTTTACACTTTCTAGGTTTGAAATTTGCTCAAACACATTATTAAAACTATTGTCTAGTTGTTCAAATATATCATTTTGTGGTATTTTATAATTTTTTAATGAATGATTAATAGAACTTAATAATTGGAATAATGTTGATATACTTAAATTTCCTGCAATACCTTTTATCTCATGTATTTTTTCTTGTAATTTATTAATATCTTTATTCTGTTTTAGATCATTAATATCTTTCATAATAGTTTGATATTTTTGTTTAAATTGTTTAAGTAATTTGATATATGTTGTTTCATCATAATTTACACGATGTAAGGCTTCTTCTATATTGAATAATTGTTTATCTAATTTATGTACATATTTTGTTTTGATTTGATTTTTGTTTGATGTATTAATTAATTTTATACTTAATATATCTCCTAATGTTTTAAATAAAAGATCAGGGTTTATAGGTTTTGTAATATGATCATTCATCCCTGCACTGATACTTTTTTCTTTATCTCCTAAAAGTGCATTTGCACTCAATGCTATAATTGGTACTTTTTTGAAATAGTCGTCATCCATAGCTCTTATTTTTTTTGTTGCTTCAATTCCATCCATATTTGGCATTTGTATATCCATAAGTATAGCATCAAAGTTTTTATTTTTGATTATTTGTAGTGCTTCAATACCATCATTTGCAATTCGTACATTACATCCTTTATTTTGAAGCATAATAGAAGCAAACTCTTGATTTAAAGGGTTGTCTTCTACTAATAATATATTTATATCTTTAAATACTTGTGTATCAATTTTTTGCTTATCTTCATTATGAATATTATTTCCATTAAATACTTCTGTTATCTTATCAAATAATGTTGAAGAAGATATTGGTTTACTTAAATATCCATCAATTCCCAGTTTTTCTAATTCTTCATGGACAATATCATGAGTATATGCTGTTACCATTATAGTTTTTGGCGTAGCATCTTTTTTTAATTCTTTAATTTTTACATAAGTTTCAATACCATTGAGTTCTGGCATTTTATAATCTAAGAAGATTAAATCATAATTCTTATTAGATACTTTTTTTATAGCTTCATAGCCACTTTTAGAACTATCTACATTATAATGAAATGATTCTAGCATATATGTTAATACTTCAATTGCTAAGCTATTATCATCTACAATGAGTACTTTAAGATTTTCTAAATTATTTGTAAAATTAAATTCATTTTTGGGTTGGTTTTTTGATACTTGTGCTTCAATAGTAAAGCAAAATGTACTACCAACATTTTCAATACTCTCTTCAATCCAAATTTCACCACCAAGTAAATTTGCTAATTTAGCAGATATTGCTAAACCTAAGCCAGTGCCTTGAAATGATCTTGTTTGAGAATTATCTACTTGTGAAAACTCTGTAAATAGTTTCTTTTGATTTTCACTTGATATCCCAATTCCACTATCTTTTATACAAAATAATAAGGTCACATTATCATTAACTTGTTTTAGTAGTTTAACACTTACAAGTATTTCACCTTGTAGTGTAAATTTAATAGCATTTGATATTAGATTTGTTAAAATTTGGTTTATTCTAAGTTTATCACTTATTAAATTTGAAGGAATCTCTCTATCACAATATGATAATAATTCTAGTTCATTTTTAGAAGCATTAAATCCCATAACACTTAGTGATTCACTAATTAACTGATTTATATTAAATTCTGATTTTTTAATTTCTAGTTTATTAGCTTCTATTTTTGAAAAATCTAAAATATCATTTATAATTCCTAATAATGAATTAGCTGCATTTGAAGCCTTATTTATGTAGTTTTCTTGTGATGATGTTAGTTTTGTTTGTTGAACTAAGTACAACATACCTAGTACAGCATTCATTGGTGTTCGTATTTCATGACTCATTTTTGCTAAAAAATCTGATTTTGCTCTATTTGCATTGTGTGCATCTTTTTGAGCAATAATAAGTTTTTTATCTAATTCTTTTTTCTCTGTAATATCTTCTTTAATAGATGCATAATGTACGATTTCATCATCTTCATTAAATATAGGTGTAATTACTGTATGTTCCCATATGGTTTGATTTGATTTTGTTTTATTTAAAAAATCTCCTTGCCATGTCTGACCAGAGGTGATAGTGTCCCATAATTTTTTATAAAATGCTTCTTCATGCTCATTTGATTTAAATATTCTAGGGTTTTTACCTAATAGTTCATCATGTGTATAGCCAATTTTTTGTAAACAATATGGGTTTGCATACTCTATAAGCCCATCTGGATTAGTAATTAATACAGATACATGGCTTTGTTGGATTATTTGAGAAAATTTATTTAAATTTGCCTCTATCTCTTTTCTTTTTTGTATATCTCTCCATAATACATGAATAATATCTTTATCATTTATATTAATTTTTGTTAATACAACATCAACCCAGAAATCTTCACCAATAGCATTTGTATGTACCCATTCAAAGTGACTAAATCCTTTATTTACAGCTTCTTGCATTAATTGATTTGCTTTTTGTAATGAATTTTGCCCATCTGGTTGAAGTTTTGGACTTAAGTTTGAAGGATGTATGTTTAGTAGTTGTTCTTTACTCTTTATTTTTAAAATTTTTAATGCGGCTTCATTACAATCTATAAAATTTCCATTATCTATAAGTAAAATAGGATCAGTAGATTTTTCAAATATATTTTCAAATGCATATTTTTGCTCTTGAAGCAGTTTTTTTAATTTATTTTGTTTCCATATAAATATACCAATAATTGATAAAATAAATAAAAATACAATTATAATCTTCCATAATAAAGCATAGTTCACTATTTTATCAATTTTTATTTTTAGCCATTTTCGTTTTATATCTTCAATTTTAGTTTTATCTAGTTTGCTAATGGCAGTATTCATAATATTTAATAATAATTGATTATCATTTCTCACCCCAACTTTAAGATGATAGGTAATACCAACTTTTGATGCAATTTTTAGATTTGTTAATCCTAGTCTTGATATATTATAACTAATTGATGCAGTTGTATTTACAAAACCAAATAGTTCTCCATTACTAACTTTAAACAATGCCTCTTCTACATCTTTTGTTTCAACTAGATTAATATCTGGATATTTTAATTTTAACAACTCTGTAATAGCAGCACTTTTTTTAGAACCAATTTTTTTATGAAGTATATCATCAAAGTTTTCTATAAAATCAGTATTCTCTCTTGTAACAATTACTTGAGGAAATTTTAGATATGTTTTTGTAAAGTTTAAATATTGTTTTCTTTGTGGTGTGATTGCAACAGCAGATAAAATATCACATTGTCTATTTTTTGCTTTGTCTAATGATTCGCTCCAAGTTTTAGTAGGTAGTAATTTTATTGGAATCATTAAATTTTTCTGGATCTCTTTAAAAATATCTGCAACTATACCTATATGTTGTTTATCTTTTATACTTTCAAAAGGCATCCATGCTGGATCTACACACATAGTAATTTGTTTTTTTTGTTTTAAATATGTTTGTTGTAGTGCTATATAGTTTGAATTTTTTTGTTTATTCTTTAAATAAGTGGTTTGCAGATTTCTTGTCCATTTTAATTCTATATTTTTTAATTCTTTATTTGAAATTTTTAAAAAACCATTATTAATAAGTTTTAAAAGTTTTTTGTTATTTTGTTTTACAGCACCATAATATTTTTTTATGTAAGCTTTTGTATTATCAGAATAGTTAATTTGTGTTTCATCGATATCATTCTGTTTTAAATAGTATAAAAGTGTAGGAAATGAAGATAAAATTACTTTGATTTCATCATTACTAAATGCTTCATTAAGTTTAATACTATTTTGATATTTTTTATATGTGAAATTTGGAAAGTTCTTATCCATATATGTAGAAGGATAACCATTACCAATGCCAATAACATAAGGTTTTAGATCTTGAGTAGATTGAATATTTTCAATATTATCTTTATAAAAAAAGTAACTTTTATTTTCATATAAAGGTTTGTTTGTATAGTCCAAAAACTTATCACGCTGCTTTGTATAATATATTCCAGCATGAATATCAGCGCGTCCATCTTTTATCATTTTTATTGTATCTTCCCAAGATGCCTCTATAAATTTAATTTCTAGATTATTTTTTTTTGCCCAAAGTCTCCATATATCAATAAGCATACCATTTGCTTGGTTGTTTTTATCAGTAAATTTAAGAGGAGGTGTATCTGTATTATAAACAATTTTTATTTCTTGAGAGGATAAAAGAATAGAGTGAATAACAAAGAATAGAAGTATTATATTTCTCATTTTAGTTTCCTTGTATTTATTATCTAATAAAAGTACTTAAATTATCTTAAGAACTATTAAAGAAAAATTGATGTAATATAAAATAATAACGTTATAAATTGGATTAAATATGTGGGTTAATAGACATCAAGTATCATTGGAAGTTTATGCAAAATCAGCTGTTAACTATGACCAAATTAAAGATATGGGGAAGAGTGATTTATCTATAGTTTCACCTAGACAAGATAGGTTTGAAGTGTCTGATACTACAATAATAAAAGATAATGACTATGAAAAACTAGTAAAAAATTCTGAACTTCAAGAAACAAATAATTCTTTACATGCTGATTTAATGAAAATGAAGTTACAAATGCAAGGGGAAGAAAATGCAAATAAATAATGAAACAGCAATGTTAAATATTCAAAATCAATTAGCACAAAACTCTATGCAGATGGTTAAAGCTTCTGTATCAACACAAGTCATGATAGATGAAAGTAACCTAGATATAATTGATCCAGATATGGCACAAATGCTTACAGAACAAATAGCAATGCCAATTGCATATGCTGCAAATGCAAATGCTATTTCCATACAAAATGCTGCACAAGATGCTATTTTAGATATAAAAGCTTAAAATATTAGCACTTTTAATTATGGAGTGCTAAAAAAATATCAACATTGATTGACATACACTCAAGTTTATGCTATAATACGACTCAAGTTTAAAATATTATATATTATAGGATAAAAAGATGGCAAAAAGTTTATATAAAACATTAGAAGTTAGCGAAAATGCTACAGCAGAAGAGATAAAAAAATCATATAGAAAATTAGCAAGAAAATATCATCCAGATGTAAATAAAGATCCAGCTGCAGAAGAAAAATTTAAAGAGATTAATGCGGCATATGAAGTATTGAGTGATAAAGAGAAAAAAGCTCAATATGATCAAGTTGGTGATAATATGTTTGGAGGTCAAGATTTCCATGATTTCGCAAGAGGTCATCAAGGTGGAGCTGTTGATTTAGATGAGATATTAAGACAAATGTTTGGTGGAGGTGCAGGAGGTGCATCTCAAGGAGGCTTTGGTGGTTTTGGAGGCTTCGAACAAGGAGGCTTTGGAGGTCATGGAGGCTTTGGTGGTGCGACACACAATCCGCCAGATCTTGATTTACAAACACAAATTACAATACCATTTGATGTAGCTATTCTAGGTGGTAAACACAATATCTCTGTAAATGGTGATAATTTTGATATTAAAATACCTCAAGGTGTAAAAGATGGTCAAAAAATTAGAGCTAAAGGTAAAGGTAAATCAATGGGTTCACAAAGAGGTGACTTATTGATTAAAATTAATGTAGCTCCATCTCCAGAATATGAAAGAGATGGAGATGATTTAATTAAATATTTTGATGTATCATTAAAAGATGCTATGTTTGGTGGAAAAGTAAAAATTAAAACAATACATAAAGATATAACACTTAAAATACCAGCAGGTACAAAACAATATCAAAAATTTAGAGTAAAAGAATTAGGTGCAACAAATGCAAAAACTAAAGCTAAAGGTAATTTATATTTAAAAGCAAATATTGTTATACCAAAAATAGAAGATTTACCTGAAGATTTAGTAAAAATGCTTGAAGAAAAATTACCAGATTTATCATAAGGACTTAATATGAAAAAAAGTTATTATGAACCTGTATATTTGATTTCTGTAGTTGCAGAAATGCTTGATATTCATCCTCAGACACTTAGACAATATGAAAGAGAAGGTTTAGTAACACCTTCTCGAAGTAATGGTAAAATCCGTTTATATTCTCAAGGAGATATTGATCAAATCAAAGAGATATTATATCTTACAAGAGAAAAAGGTATAAATCTTAGTGCCGTTGAGTTTATATTGAAATTAGAACATGAAAATAAAATCTTAAAAAATGAAATTTGTAAATATAAAGATAAAATAAGAGAGTTAAATAAATATGGGATAGTACCAAATAGTAAAGCCTTAGTTATTAAAAAAAGTTCTTACGATGTTGTTATATTTGAAGAGTAGGTATTTAGTTTAGTTTGTTCGATTATCCTAATGGATATCGAACAACATAATCTCTCATAAGTGGAGGAATATCTATATAGTTATCATCACCTGGTTTTGGTTTTGATTTGGCTGGTGCTTCTTTATTTCTTTGTTCTTCCATATCTTTATTTGAATCAAATCCAGTTGCTACAATAGTAATTTTTACTTCATCAATATCTAATGATTCACTTGTAGTTGTACCAAATATAATCTCAGCATTTCCATCAATAGTATCATGAATATCATTCATAACATCACTAATAGCAAACATAGATACATTTGGATTTACATTGAAATGTATTAGTATTCCTTTAGCTCCAGTTAGAGGCATCTTATCTAATAGTGGTGATTCAATAGCATTGCTTAATGCTTGTCTTGCTGAATCTTCCCCTTTAGCTCTACCTATACCCATAAGAGCCATACCTTTGTGTTGCATAATTGTTTTAACATCGGCAAAGTCAGTGTTAATATCAGAGTTTCCAGGGTTTAATATAACTTCACTTACCCCATTAACTGCTTGATACAATACATTATCAACAATTCTAAATGCATCTTTCATACCAATATTATGGTCAACACTTTCTAGTAGTCTATCATTTGGAATTACAATTATCGAATCACTTACTTTTTTAATCTCTTCTAGTCCAAGATTAGCAAGTCCTGCTCTTTTCTTACCTTCAAATGCAAATGGTTTAGTTACAACTGAAACTGTTAATGCACCCACTTCTTTTGCTGCACTTGCAATAATTGCTGCAGCCCCAGTTCCTGTTCCACCACCAAGTCCAGCAGCAATAAATACAATATCAGATCCAACTAAAGCTTCTTTAATATCATCATAGCTTTCTAATGCAGAGTCTCTACCAATTTCTGGTTTCATACCTGCTCCTAAGCCTTTAGTTAAAACTTTTCCTAGTTGGATTTTTAGTGGTGCTTTAGAGATATTTAGAACTTGTTGATCTGTATTAGCTGATATAAGATTTATTTTTGGAGTACCTTCTACAATCATATGATTAATCATATTACAGCCTCCGCCACCAACACCTACAACAGTTATTTTAGCAACATTATCTCCAAGTGTCTGATTTGGCATCTTTACTTTTATATTATGTGGGTCAAATAGATCATTACTCATTAAAACCACTCCGATATTTTTGTAAAAAATTTAGATAAACCACCCTTTGATTTATCCTCTTTTTTTAGTGTTATTCCTAAACCTGTATCTTCTTCAAGAATTGGTTTTTGTACCTTTTGTTGCTGTGTTGTTTGAGTTGGAGATTGTTTTATAGCTGCTTGTTGTTGTGCAGTTTGCTTTTGAACTGTATTATTTACATTTGATTGGGCAACAGCTGGTCTTGGTTGTTGTTTATAGTATCTTAGTTTTCTATTTGAATCAAGTTCAAATGTTGTATTCTTATTTAAACCATAAAAGATAAGTCCAACAATAGTTGCCATAGTTTGATCATCAAAACTCATCCATCCATTTTTGATATTAAATGGATTTGAAACTTTAATAGGGATATCTCCAAAAATAGCACTAGCAAGTTGTTTGATACCAGGAAGTTTACTCATACCACCTGTTAGTACAATTCCTGCATTTATAGTTTCATTTATACCACTTGAATACATATTTTCTTTTATCATACCTAACGTCTCTTCAACTCTTGCATGAATGATTAATCCGATTCTATCAAGTGATTGTTCTGATAAATTTTGTTCATCTCCAATCATTGGAATTTTTATTCTTTTTATACTATTTGTATCAGTTGTATCAATTGGAATTAGTGAACCATATTTTGTTTTGATCTCTTCAGCTGCATTCATAGGAGTATGCAACATAATAGAAAGGTCTTTTGTGATATTAACAGAACCTATTGGTAAAAAGTCATTATATATAATAGCATTACCTTTAAATAGTGAAACTTCAGTAGTACTACCACCAAGGTCAATTACTGCAACACCTAAATTTCTTTGTTCATCTTCTAGTACAGATAAAGCTGAAGCATAACCACTTAATACATAATTTGTAACTTCGATATTAGCATTTGATAAAGCACTTTGAATATTTATAAGTGCAGTCTTTCTTGCTGTTACAATAAATACAGATACATCAAGTCTAGATCCATTCATATCCAATGGGTTTTTAACTTCATTTGCATCATCAACTTTAAAATATATAGGAATTACATGTATCACTTCATAATCAGGTACTATTGTAGAATTATAAAGTGCAGTTTCAAGGACTAGTTTTATCTCATTTGGTGTAATTTGACCATTTGGAATATTTATAGATCCAAAACTTCTAATACTTCTAGTATATGTACCAGATATTGATACAATAGTTTCATCTACATCTTGACCAAAACTTCTTTTTGCACTATCTGCAGCTGCTTTTATACAACTACTTGCTTTATCAATATTTATTATTGAACCTTTGTTGATTCCTTCACTAGGAGCTGTACCAGTACCTAAAATATTAATAGTGTCATAATCATTTTTTGCAATAACAGCAGTAACATTTATAGTACCTATATCGATTGCTAAAATAGTATTTGACAATTTATTTTCCTTGATCTTTATATGAATAAACTTCGTATTGCATTCTTAATTTGTCTATTAAGTTTTTCATAATTTCATTGTTTTTTAGACCCTGTATAGAATTTTTTATAGTATCTTCTTTTGCTAATAGATCATCACCAAATCTACTTTGTAAAATTTCATATACAATAGCTTTATTATTTACCATAATAATACCAGTTTTTTTAGTTGTTGTAAATAGCTTAGTTAGGAACTCTTGAGCTTCAGTTAAATCAAGACCTTGAATTTTATCAGCTGATTTACTTGATATAAACCCTATATTTGTTCCTGTAAAGTTTTTTAATTCCTTATTAGCTTCATCTTGAAGTGCCATAGATTTAAGTGATTTTGCCAAATCTATTTTTGCTAGCTCTTTTGATTGCTCAAAATTTAAAGGTTGTGGTTTTATTCTTTTTACTAGTTTTACAATAATAAACTCTTTATTGTATACAAAAGGTTTTAATACTGTTCCTACTTTTGCATCTTTAATATTTTGGATATTTTCTGCATTGTATGGAAATTTACTCTCAAATAAAGTTGTAGTATTTGTAAACTCTTTTGTATTCTTTTTAAGTTTTAAATATGCTTTTAAAGCAACTTTTTTACTAGCCTTTGCATTTAAATCAAAATTAATTTTAGGAGTTGCTTCTTCTAAAGTTTGAAGTTTTCCATCTTCTTTAGTATAGTCAAATTTATTTGTATCATAGTATGCTTTGATATCTTCTGCACTATGTTGTTTTGTATTATCTATTGGTGTTGTGTAAGTTTGAATCTCATATGATGGTTCAGACATATATTTTGTTTTATTTTTTTCCCAATATGATTTTATCTTTTCATCTGTAATTTGTGGATTTAAAGTATTACCATCAATAATTTTTAATTTTAATTCATCTTCTAGCATAAATAGTCTGCTTAGACTTACTAATTCATTTTTAGTTGTATCAACTAAAAATAGATTTTGAACTTTTTTAAGAATGATATCTTCTTTTATTCTTTCTTCAAATTCTGCTGGTGTTGTTCTATTTTGATTTAAAACTTTGATATATGTTGCTTTGTCAAATTTACCATTTACAATAAATGCTTTCATTTGAACTAATTCTTTTGCAATATCTTTTTTTGTAGCATCTAAACCTAAATCTTGTGCATAATTTAGTAATAAATATTTTTGGATAATAGTATCTAAAGCTACATCTTGTAGTTTAAATTTATCTGCCATCTCTTTATTAAATTGGTTTCCAAACATTTTTGCATATTGGTTGTAAATATTATTATATTCGTTTTGTAAAGCAGAAAATTTAACTTCTTTATCGCCTACAACTGCTACTGCGCCTTGTGATTTTCCAAAATCATAGCTTCCCCATCCAACAAAACCAGCACCTACAAATGCTATAGTACTTATCCATATTGTAGTTATAAGCCATTTTTTGTGCCGTTGCATCCATGTAATCATATAAAATAATCCTCAAATTTTTTCAGATATATTACATAAATTAGCCTTTGTAAATGGTTAAATTTTTTCTAAAATTATTTAATTTTTCTTGCAGTTAAAAAAATGTAGTCTTTTCCTGTTATTGTTACTCTATATTTCTTTTGTTGAAGATATTTTTTACAAAAATATATATCTTTAATTACAAGGCTCATTTCTGGAAAATTATAGTTTGGAGCTTTTGCTCCGTAAATCATTTGTTTATCTATCCATCTACAATTTGGAAATCCTAAAATAATAGAACCATCTTTTTCTAAATAATTTTGATAAAGATTCATAAATACAGTTTTAAAATTAATATTACTACTTTGCAAAGTTCCTATAGATATGATTAGATCAAATTTTCCTAAGTTTAATTCTTCAAGTTTATTTATATCATGACATAAAAAGTTAAAGTTTGATGTTGTGAAATTATTTTGGGCATAGTCAATAATAGATTGAGAATAATCAATACCAATAAATTCCTTATTTGATAAGTTTTCATTATTTAGCATATTTTTAATAACTTTAAATTCATCACCTTTGTTTATACCAAGGTTTAAAATTCTTTGTTTTTGTTTTATATTTATAAATTCAAGTGCTTTTGTATAATAGTGTACAAATGAAAAATAGTTTGTTTTATCTATATCAAAAAATTCGCTATCAACTCCGTATTTTTCATTTGATAATGTTTTATTTTTATGAAAAGAGTTTGACGTGTCTAGTTTTTGAAATTTTAATATTATAATATCATTTTCTAAGTGTGGAGTTAACATCTTTAAATAAAATATTTGAGCAAAATCAACCCATGATTTATATCCAATATTATCTAAATCATTTTGAGTAATTGATATTTCTACAATCTCATTTGTAGTTAAATCAATGCTACTCATATGTTGTAGTATCTCTTGTGTAGAATTGTTTTGTAAATTTAATTTCATGATAATAGATCGTTTATAACAGATTCTCTTTTGGTAATTTCAAGTTTTTTACATCCACTTTTAAATGCATCTTGTTCACCAACTACATAACACATCTTTTTAGCTCTTGTAATTGCAGTGTATAAAAGCTTCGTATTATGCATAATATAATGTGAAAAACTCATAGGTATCAAAGCAGTGTTATATTCCATACCTTGAGTTTTATGTATGGTTAAACAATATGCAAGTGAGAGTAGATTATCCATAACATCAAAATCATAAAATACTACCATATCATCATTTGGATATAAAATAATAGTTTTTTCTTGTTCAAAGTCTATTTTTATAATTAAACCCAACTGTCCATTAAACACTCTTTTCTCAATAAATTCAGTACTATTAGATTTATACATATGCATAGTTTGAGCTTGCATATTTTCATTTTTAATATGTATAACTTTATCACTTAATTTATACTCATAAAGCTTTGTTTTAAGTGGTTTTCCTTTTGAATGATTAAAAAGTTTTTGCATATGTATATTTATATTTTCTACACCTAATACTCCACTTTTCATAGGTGTAATTACTTGAAAAAGTGTTAATGCTTGGGTTATCTCTTTATTTTTAATATGTTCATAAAAAGGAGCTATATAAGTACTTGCAATATTTAAAATATTATTTAGTATTTGCATTGAATTTTGTGTTCTAAGGTCGCTATATTCATTTGAAGATGAGCTATTTTTTAGTGCATAATGATTACTTAGTGAGACATCTATAAACTTAAAATCCTCGTATTCTTCATCGTATAGTGGAACATTACCCTGTCTTATCTCATTTGCAATAACTGCAATTGCTTGATTTTCATTTTGTCTATAAATTTTGGTAAGTTTAACTATTGGACATAAGTTAAATTTAATTGCATCCCCTAATATATTTCCAGCTCCAATTGCCGGAAGTTGTCCATCATCTCCAACAATGATAAATATAGTATTATCATGAAGTTTTGATATTATTTTATAAAAAGTGACACTATTTACCATAGATGCTTCATCCATAAGTATAACCTTATAATCAAAATAATCAGAATCTTTTTGTTCTTGTTTCATAAGCATTGATTGAATTGTTGTACTTTCATATCCTGTAGTTTCACTAATCCTTTGTGCAGCAATACCACTAAGAGCGGTACAAATGATATCATTGTAAGAAAATTTTTCTTCAAGGAGTTCAAGGATAGCTCTACTTGAAGTAGATTTACCAGTTCCTGCGTAACCTATTAAAAATAAACAACTATGACCTTCATTTATAACTTGTACTGCTTTTTTTTGCTCATCACTTAGAGTAAATCCAAGAGTTTTTTCTTTATTTTCTATATAAGTATCAAAATTTTTTATTATAGGTTTTGAAATAGGTTTATTTGCCCTATTTTGAAAAAAGTTTAAAATATTTTTTTCTGCAAAATATAGCATCGATGGAGCATATCTATCTTTTGTTGTTTGATATATCTCTTCATTTGCTACTAATGTGGTAATATTTTTTTCATATAGTATATGTTGTTCATTATTGAAATGTAAAGTATCATCTAAAAGTTTGTATAAAATATCTTTATGAATTGAACTATTTCCATTGTTGTCACAATGTTCTTTTAATGTATGGTTAATACAAGCAAGTACTCTAAAATCACTTTGTTTATCTATTCCTAAAGATAAAGCAATTTCATCAGCTCTTTTAAATCCTATCCCTTTTATAGATATTAGTATGTATGGATTATTCTGTATTTTTTCAATTAGATTTTCAACTTCACCAAAATGGGAATATATTTTATTTATAAGATTACTAGTAACTCCAAATTTACCTAGAAATGTGCCTAGCTCTCTTAAGTGCTTAAATTTATTCCATGAAGATACTATAGTTGTTAGTTTTTTTTCTTTTATCCCTTTGCACTCAAGTAATCTTGCTGGTTTTTCATTTAAGATTTTTATTAATTCTTCTTCTGTAAATTGTTTTAGTAAGTCTTTTGCAGTTTTTTTACCTACACCTTTTACAATTTTTGTAAGAAAGAAAAATAGCTCAGCTTCTTTTATTTGAAGTGTAGTAAATTCAAATTGAACACCATATTTTTTATGAGTAATCCAATTACCACTCATAAGTATCTCTTCACCTTCAAGTTTTTCAAGATGAGTGTCAAAATATTGTCCACAAAATTTTTGATTGTTTTCTAATACACCAATTGTATAATTAGTTTCTTCATTAAAATAAAGAACTTTTTTAAGTACACCACTTAATTTGTAAGTTTTTTCCTCTTCCATAACAACTTAGAAGATATAAAAGAGTTTAAGTTTTATGATAATAACCTTACACTTTGTTCTTGTACTGCATTTGCTTGTGTTGCTACTAAATATCCAACTTGCGACATAATATTACTTCTACTAAAATCTGTAATTTCTGCTCCAAAATCAATATCTGTTAAGCTTGAGTTCGCTCTTGCCATATTTACTTGTGAGCTAATTGTATTTCTCGCTTCACTTTGCATTTGTTGTGCAGCTGAGCCAAAATCACTTTGTATATTTTGAAGTTGATCTACACTTGAATCAATTTTATTAAGAATATTTGTTAATCCATCAGAACTAAAATCATTTAGTAATGTTTGTAATTCTTCTCCAATAGTATCTGTAGATGGTAAAATTATTGATGTTGTATTATCTGCAGTTTCAACATTAAATTGTGCATCACCACTTTGATTTGTTAAAAGTGATTGATTTGCAAAAGTAGTAGATGAAGCAATATTTTGAAAATCATCCATCATTTTTTGTAATTCATTTTGAATAGAATCTTTTGCTTGGGCTGAAGTTGACCCATTCATTGCTTCTAAAGTTTTTGTTCTCATATCTGATAAAATATCAATTTGAGAGTCAATAGCTTTATCTGCAATAGTTGTTGCTGCAATACCACTGTTTAAGTTTTCTAAAGATTGTGCTAATTCACTTCTTTGAATTTTTAAACTATCAGCTATTGAAAGTGATGCAGCATTATCAGCAGCATCATTTATTGATAATCCTGTAGCAATTCTTTCTAGTGAATTTTGCTGAGATGTTCCAAGAGTATTTAGTTGGTTAATATTATTTATTTCCATTATATCCTCCTTGGCATATTTAATATATTATACAAAATGTATACTAAAACAAAAATTAAATGAGAATTATTAATTTTTCTTATTTATTATGATTATCCTAAGGTAGATATTGTTAAACTTCGTATATAAATTATTTTTTCTATTAAGAAGCAACATGAAAAGACATATCACAGAAGAAACTATCATCTTTTTTAGCGTCATTAAATGGCTAATATTATCGACAATTATTGGGATTATGATTGGTGCTTTGATGTCATTGTTTTTAAAAATATTACATGGTAGTGTTGATGCTCAAAATATATTTCCATTTCCATATTATTTTTTACTTCCTTTTGCTCTAATGTTTACTGTTTGGATTATAAATACTTTTGAAAAAAATGCTACAGGACATGGTACTGAAAAAGTTATTGAAGCAGTTCATAAAAAAGATGGATATATAAATATAAAAGTTGTACCAATTAAACTTATTGCAACAATAGTTACTATTTTTTCTGGTGGTTCAGTAGGAAAAGAAGGCCCTGGTGCACAAATTGGAGCGGGAGCAGCATCTTTTGTTGCAACATTATTTAAATTTTCAAAAAAAGATAGAAAAAAACTTGTAATATGTGGTATTAGTGCTGGTTTTGCTTCAATATTTGGTACACCTGTTGCTGGGGCTATCTTTGGTATTGAAGTACTTATTGTTGGAGTAATTATGTATGATGTGCTACTTCCATCATTTATTGCTGGATTTGTAGCATTTACAACAGCACAAGTACTAGGTACTACTTATCCATACTACGATATAAATCTTTATAGAGCTTTTGAAGTTGATTTAACACTTATATTTCAAGTTGTTATTGCTGGTATTTTCTTTGGTTTGGTATCAGATAGTTTTATAACTGCAGTTAATAAAATAGAAGAATGGATCTCTAAAATAGATTATAATAAATATCTCAAAGCGTTTACTACTGGGCTTATTATGGTAATTATTTCATATTTTTTAAGTGACAAATATTTGGGTCTAGGACTTGATACTATAAGTGATGCGCTTGATCCTAGTTTAAGTACGGCTGCAGCAGATATTCATTGGTATGATTTTATTTTAAAGACCATTTTTACCTCTTTGACTTTGGGAGCTGGAGGAAGTGGTGGTATTATTACACCAATATTTTATGTAGGAACTACTAGTGGAACTATGTTTGGACACCTTATTGGTGATCATATTTTACTATTTTCAGCGCTAGGATTTGTAAGTGTATTAGCAGGAACTACAAATGCTCCAATTGCTTCAATTATTATGGCAGTTGAACTTTTTGGAGTTCATATGGCAAATTATGCAGGGCTTAGTGTTGTAATTGCATTTTTAATTACAGGGCATAGAAGTGTATTTAAATCCCAACAAATCAAGCTTAATAAAGCTGATAATATTACCCTTAGTCAAGGTGATGATATAGAGCACACTAATCTTGATATGAATATGAAAGATATAGAAAAGGTAAGAAGATTGAAAAATAGACTTAAATACAAAGGTATTAAATGGCAGGTGAAAAACTACAAAAAATATAAAGATTAGATGTTAAATTTACTATTAAGCTTATAAATAATATTTATATTAATCTAATAAGATATTAAACAATTATTAGATAATATAATTGTTCTAAAAAATACATAGGAGAATTATTCATGAAAATGACCGGATCACAAATGGTTATAGAAGCATTAAACCAAGAGGGTGTAGAAGTTGTCTTTGGTTACCCTGGAGGGGCAATCATGAATGTCTATGATGAAATATACAAACAAAATTATTTTCAACATATATTAACAAAACATGAACAAGCTGCAGTACATGCAGCAGATGCTTATGCAAGAAGTAGTGGAGAAGTTGGTGTTGCTATAGTTACTAGTGGACCTGGATTTACAAATGCAGTTACAGGATTAGCTACAGCTTATACTGATTCTATCCCAATGGTTGTAATTAGTGGACAAGTTCCAACTGCTGTGATTGGTACTGATGCCTTTCAAGAAATAGATGCAGTTGGTATTAGTAGATCTTGTACAAAACATAACTTTTTAGTAAATGATGTAAAAGATTTAAATAGAGTATTAAAAATTGCATTTCATATTGCACGATCTGGAAGACCAGGTCCAGTTCATATTGATTTACCAAAAGATGTTACAGCTAATATTGCTGAATTTGATTATGCTAAAGAATGGGATTTACCTACATATAAGCCAACAATAAAAGGTAATGTTAGACAGATTAAAAATGCTATAAAAGCAATAAGTGAAGCAAAAAAACCATTATTTTATATTGGTGGTGGGGCTGTACTTTCAAATTGTTATGAAGATATTAGAAATTTAGTTCATCATACAAAAATACCTGTAGTTGAAACACTTATGGCACGAGGTGTTATGAGAAGTGATGATGAATACTTATTTGGTATGTTGGGTATGCATGGAGAATATGCAGCTAATATGGCTATGAGTCAAACAGATATGATTATTTGTTTTGGAGCAAGATTTGATGATAGGGTAACTGGAAGACTTGATGTTTTTGCAAAAAATGCAAAAATTATTCATGTAGATATAGATCCAGCAAGTATAGCAAAAATTGTTAAACCAAATTTTCCTATTGTTGGAGATTTAGCTGTAGTTATTAAACAATTTATTGAGCATTCTCATGATTTTAAATTTAATGATTACTCTGCTTGGGTTGAGACTTTAAAAGAGTATCAAAAAGAACATCCTTTACGATTTATTGAAGATTCAGATAGATTAAAACCTCAATGGGTTATAAAAAGAACAGGAGAATTATTAGGTGATAAAGCTTTAATCTCTACAGATGTTGGACAACATCAAATGTGGACAGCGCAATTTTATCCATTTAATTATCCTAGACAATTTATGACTAGTGGTGGTTTGGGTACTATGGGTGTTGGACTTCCATTTGCAATGGGTGTTAAAAGAGCAAATCCAGATAAAATTTCTATAAACTTTACTGGTGATGGATCTATAATGATGAATATTCAAGAGATTATTACTTGTACTCAATATAATCTTCCACATATAAATATTATTTTGAATAATAATTATCTTGGAATGGTAAGACAATGGCAAACTAGATTCTATGAAGATAGATTAGCAGAAACTATTCTTGATACACAAGCTGATTTTAAAATGTTAAGTGAATCAATGGGTGGAGTAGGTTATAAGGTTCATACAAAAGAAGAGTTTGATAAAGCACTTGATGATGCAGTAAAATCAAATAAAGTTGCATTTATTGAAGTTATTATTGATAGAAGAGAAGAAGTTTTACCTATGGTACCAAATGGGCATTCTTTAGATGAGATGCTTTTATTAGGAGATAAATAATGAACGATTTTCACGAATTTTATAATAGTGTAGAAAAAAGAGAAGTTTTATCTGTAATAGTTATAAATAAAGAATCTGTTTTAAGTAGAATAGTTGATTTATTTTCAGCTAGAGGATACAATATTGATAGTTTGACTGTAGCACCAGTTCCAAATAGTGAGTATTCAAGAATCACAATTATTACAAATGGAAGTAGTAGAGTTATAGATCAGATTGTTAAGCAATTAAATAAATTAGTGCCAGTATTAAAAGTAATTGAACATAAAAATGTGATTGAAAAAGATACTGTTTTGATTAAAATACCATTAGACCAGCATTTGAGTGATATAGATGTAATCGCACGTGCATATAATGGTGCAATTCAAAATGTTACAGATGAAGCTATTGTTATATCTGCGACTGATTCACCATCAAGAATTGCAAACTTTATAAAAGTAATAGAAAAATTTAAACCACTAGAAATAGTAAGAAGTGGTGTAGTAGCAATGGAACGATAAATTGAAACTTAGTGATTTAGTCCAACCTTTAGGAATTGAGTGCAATAGTGATATAAATATTACTGCACTTAATTCACTTGATGAAGCTACTCCTTCACAAATAACATTTTTAGAAAATAAAAAATACATACATCTTCTAAAACAAACAAAAGCTGCTGCAGTTTTGGTTCAAGAACAATTTAAAGATGAAGTTCCAAATGGAACGGTTGCTCTTGTATGCGATTCACCATATATTAATTTAGCAAAACTTTCAAAATCATTTGCTCCTAAAATTGTAGATTTAGATGGTGCTGATCCAGTTATAGGACTAGATTGTACAATTATGCCAAATGTAAGTATAGGAAAAAATACAACTATAGGCGATAATTGTACTATTTTAGATGGTGTTGTAATAGGTTCAAATGTAACTATAGGATCAAATACAATTATATATGCAAATGTAAGTATATATAGAGATTGTACTATAGGAGATGATTGTATTATTCACGCTGGAACTGTTATAGGAAGTGATGGTTTTGGATTTGCTCCAACAAATGATGGAAAATATATCAAGATATATCAAAATGGAAATGTAACTATTGGAAATGATGTAGAGATTGGATCAAACACGTCAATAGATAGAGCTGCTTTTAGTTCAACTGTTATTGAAGATGGTGTACGAATTGATAATCTTGTACATATAGCACATAATTGTCAAATAGGCAAAGGGTGTATAATCACAGGGCAATGTGGATTTGCAGGATCATCTGTACTTAAACAATATGTAGTTGTTGGAGCTCAAAGTGGAGTCGCAGGTCATCTTGAGATTGCACCATTTACAACTATTAGTGCAAAAAGTGGAGTAACAAAAACTATAAAAGAGCCAAATAAACAATGGGCAGGATTCCCACTGTTTGAGCATAGATCTTGGCTTAGATTGCAAGGGAAAATTGCAAAACTTATAAAATAAAAAGGACTTGTCATAGCTAAAAAAATCACCTCTTTGGTATTGTTTTTTATACTTGTATATTTTCAATATGCAATTTTTAGTTCAACTTTAACTGAAGTTGGAAAAGTTGGATCAATATTCGCTACATTTTCACAAGATTATTTTGGATATCTATCTTATGCTTATTTATTGATATTTTTATATCCATTAATTTTAGTAAATTTTACTAATAATAGTATTAAAGATATTATATTTAAAGTATTAACATCAATTTTATTACTTTTGTGTTTACTAATACTTCAAGCTTTGATATTTGATAAAGATGCTGGTATTATAGGTTCTACAATTGTGAATTTTATAGCTCCATATATAGGAAAAGCAGGTCTTGTATTATTTGTTGTGATAGGGTGTATAGTATTTTTTATGGTAGCTTTTGATGATACGAAAGATCAATTAATAGATAATATTATAAATACATTTAAAAAATTAAAACCAAATCCAAAACCCAAAAAAATAAAACCAGTAAAAAAAGAGCCTAAAAAAACAGTAGTTAAAACTGCTGGAATTAGACAAAAAAGAGTTGAACCAACAATTGAACCAGTTGAGCAAAAAGTAGTTGTAACAGAGCATGGTGATACTGCTGAAATAGTATTAGAACCTGTAAATTCAAAACCTATAATTGAAGAGGTAAAAGAGCCAGATACTACATTGTCTTCAGTAATTGTTGAAGAACTTGAAGAGAATAAAAAATTACAAGATGAGATAGAACTTGGTGATATTGAAAAACCAAAAGATTTTAAATTGCCACCATTGAAGTTTTTTCAAGATCCTCCAAAAATAAAAAAGAACAAAATAAATGAAGCATTGATTGATCAAAAAATTAAAGATCTTCTTGAAAAATTATTGATGTTTAAAATTGATGGTGATGTAGTAAGAACATATACAGGTCCTGTGGTTACAACTTTTGAATTTAAACCTGCACCAAATGTAAAAGTATCAAAAATATTAAATCTTCAAGATGATTTAGCTATGGCACTAAAAGCTGAAACTATTCGTATTCAAGCTCCAATTCCTGGTAAAGATGTTGTTGGTATAGAAGTGCCAAATGATGAACTTGAAACTATTTATATAAAAGAGATTTTACAAAGTGATATATTTCAACATGCAAAATCACCTTTAACTATGGTATTAGGTAAAGATATAGTTGGTAAACCATTTGTAACTGATCTTAAAAAACTTCCACATTTACTTATAGCAGGAACTACAGGATCTGGAAAAAGTGTAGGGATAAACTCAATGATATTATCATTGTTGTGTAAAAATTCTCCAGATAATTTAAAATTAATTATGATAGATCCAAAAATGCTTGAGTTTTCTATGTACAATGATATTCCTCATCTTTTAACTCCCGTTATTACAAAACCAAAAGAAGCAATTAACGCTTTAGCTAATATGGTTGGTGAGATGGAAAGACGATATACCCTTATGAGTCAAACTAGAACTAAAAATATAGAAGGGTATAATGAAAAAGCTCAAACTGAAGGTTTTGAAGCATTGCCATATATAGTTATTATAATTGATGAGTTAGCTGATCTTATGATGACAAGTGGAAAAGAAGTAGAAATTTCTGTAGCAAGACTTGCGCAAATGGCACGAGCTAGTGGTATTCACTTAATAGTTGCAACACAAAGACCAAGTGTTGATGTAGTAACAGGACTTATTAAAGCAAATCTTCCTAGTCGTATTAGTTATAGAGTAGGGCAAAAAGTAGATAGTAAGATTATCCTTGATTCTATGGGTGCAGAGTCATTACTTGGTCGTGGAGATATGCTTTTTACACCTCCAGGGATGACGGGACTTGTTCGTATACATGCACCATGGAGTAGTGAAAAAGAGATAGATCAGCTTGTAGAGTTTTTGAAATCACAAAGAGAAGCTGATTATGATTTGAGCTTTTTAAAAGAAAGAATAGAATCAAGTGTTGGATCTAGTTCAAAAAATAGTTCAGATATGGGTGATCTTGATGAACTTTATGAAGATGCAAAAAAAGTAGTTTTAGAGGATAGAAAGAGTTCAATTAGTTATCTTCAAAGAAAACTTAGAATTGGATATAACCGTGCTGCAACCATAGTGGAACAACTTGAGTTAACTGGAGTTCTTTCTTCGCCAAATATCAAAGGAAATCGTGAAATTTTAATATAAAATTATATTTACATTCGATACAATTAGGCAGTGACAAAATAATTTTATAAGAGGAGTTTGTGATGAATACAAGTATTGTAGGAAGACACATCGATTTAACAGATGCGATCAAAAATCATGTAGAAAGTTCTATTGAAGTATTTAAAAAATATAATTTAGATATTATATCTGTTAATTCTATTATTTCAAAAGAAGAAAAACATGGTAAACATGCTTTTTCATTTGAGTTTACATTAAATGTTGCTCATCTTGATACAATTGTTGTAAAACAAAAAGATAAAGATCTATATGCTGCTATTGATATAGCTGTAGATAGAGTATCTAAAATTTTAAGACGACATGCTGACAAAATTAAATCACACAATGCTACAAAATTAAGTGAAGCTGCTGATGTTGCTACAGATGATGTAGTAGCTACTCAATTAGCTGAATTTGATGAAGAAATTGTGCCTGTTAGATTAGATTCTTATAAACCAATGGATATTGAAGAAGCTTTAGATGAACTAAAAGCTAGTGATCATACCTTTAAAGTGTTTTACGATAAAGATGATAACTTAAGAGTTTTATTTAAAAAATCTGATTCGAAATTTGGATTATATTAATCACGTTACTAAATATGAAAAAGCCTAGTTGGTTTTCCAACTAGGCTTTTTTTATATTTGAAAATATTATATAGACTTAATAGTCATACGCTACTTTATAATTTGGATCATCTTCTTCAAATGTACAAAATTGACCGGCATTTTTCATAATAGATTTACATTCATTACTTAAATGTCTTATTTTAATAGTTTTATTTAATTCAAGATATTTTTTTGTAATAGCATCAATTGCTTCAACACCACTAATATCCATCACTCTTGCATCTTTAAAATCTAGTACTACCATATCAGGATCATTATTGATATCAAACTGTTCATTAAATGATGTTACACTTCCAAAGAATAATGGACCATCAAAATCATAAACTTTTACACCATCATCTTCTATATGTGTTCGTGCAGTTACTCGCGCGTGTTTCCAAGCAAATACAAGGGCAGATATAATAACTCCAGCAATTACAGCCATAGCAAGATCTGCAAATATTGTAATAATAGTAACAGTAAGTAATACAAAAGCATCACTTCGTGGCATTTTAGTAATTCTTGCAAAACTACTCCACTCAAAGGTACCAATACTAACCATAAACATAATACCAACTAAAATAGCAATTGGGATGATATTTAAAATATCAGTTAAACTTACAACTAGTACAAGTAATCCAACTGCTGCAGTTAAACTAGATAATCTTCCAAGCCCGCCACTTGTGTAGTTGATAATTGATTGTCCAATCATAGCACATCCTGGCATTGCACCAAAAAATCCACTTGTGATATTTCCACATCCAAGTGCAATACATTCTTGATTTGCGCTACCTCTTTTTCCACTTATTTCATCTAATACTGATAGAGTCAAAAGTGACTCTATAACACCAACAAGTGAAACAATAACAGCATAAGGTAATACCATTAAAATAGCATCAGGATTTAGTAATACATCTGATACATGAAAAGATGGTAATACACCTTTAAATTGGCTAAGATTTGCTAAATCTCCTACTAGTGTAGTTTGTAGTGGAGTAAAATAAACTAATAAAGTAAATCCTATAATAGCCACTAACCCAGATGGAATGGCATCAGTAAATTTAGGTAAAATATACATCACTGCCATAGTTCCAACAATAATAGCATACATAGTTATATTTGCATTATCCAAAAATTTTAATTGACTCATAGCAATAACTATTGCCAATCCATTGACAAATCCATGAAGTGCAGGTTGGGGAACAAGACGGATAAACTTACCTAATCTAAAAGCTCCAATAGATACTTGTATAAGTCCTGCTATTACACCTGTAAGTGTAATATACTGAACAATACCAAATGATAAAGCATCACCACTTATACCTTGAGCTTCAAGTGTTTGTTTAGCTAGAATACTTACTGCAACTAACACAACTGCAACAGATCCTGTTGCACCACTTATCATACCTGGTTTTCCACCCATAAGTGCAGTGATAAATCCAAGTATAAATGCAGCATATAATCCAACTATTGGGCTTACATTTGCTATAAAACTAAATGCAATAGCTTCAGGTACCAGTGCAACTGCAACAACAAGTCCAGATAAAATATCATTTTTTGCTGAAGTTCCTATAAATGTCTCTTTAAAGTTTAACAAATTTTATTTTCCTATGGTTATAAATTTAAATGTGCGATTATATCTAAAATGTACTTATTTTATGTGTTTTAAATCGATGATAAAGTGTATAAATAAATTTAATGTTTCTATAGGTAATTTAAATTTTAGATTTATAAATTTATGTTATATATATGTAAAAAAAAATTACTAAATTTACATACTAAATCGTTGACTTTATTTACTTTTCTATGGCAAAATATTTATTACTTTATCGACATTGATAAAATATTAAAATCAAAAAGGATTACTATGGCATATGAAAGACCAAATTTTAAAAGCACTTATGAAAACTTTATAGGTGGAGAGTGGGTAGCACCAGTAGATGGAAAATATTTTGAAGATTTTTCACCAATTGATGATAAGCTTATAGCTAAAGTAGCTCAATCTAATACAAAAGATATAGATGTAGCAGTGGCAGCTGGATACAAAGCTTTTGAAACATGGGGTAAAACTTCAGCGACAGAGAGAAGTGTAGTTTTAAATAAAATTGCCGATAAGATTGAAGAAAATCTTGAACTTTTAGCAACTGCTGAAACTTGGGATAATGGTAAAGCTATTAGGGAAACTATAAATGCAGATTTACCACTTACTATTGATCATTTTAGATATTTTGCAAGTGTAATTAGAGGTGAGTCTGGAACAGTAACTGATCTTGATGCAAATACAGTATCTCAAGAGATACATGAGCCTCTAGGAGTTGTAGCACAAATTATTCCTTGGAACTTCCCACTTCTTATGGCTGCATGGAAAATAGCTCCAGCAATAGCTGCAGGTAACTGTGTAGTATTAAAAGCTGCAGAGCAGACTCCTATATCAATTTTAATGATGATGGAAGTAATTCAAGATGTAGTACCAGCTGGAGTTATAAATATTGTAAATGGATTTGGTCCAGAAGCTGGTAAACCACTAGCCACTCATCCAGATATTAGAAAAGTAGGATTTACAGGTGAAACAACAACAGGGCGACTTATTATGCAATATGCATCTGAAAATATTATCCCTGTAACACTAGAACTTGGTGGTAAATCTCCAAATGTATTCTTTGAAAGTATTATGGATAAAGATGATGAATTCTTAGATAAAGCAATAGAGGGTCTTGTATTGTTTGCATTTAATCAAGGTGAAGTTTGTACTTGTCCATCACGTGCATTGATTCAAGAATCAATTTATGATAAATTTATGGAAAAATGTTTAGCTAGAATTGAAGCTATTAAATTAGGTGACCCTCTTGATGCTTCTACTATGATGGGAGCACAGGCTTCTAAAGATCAGTATGAAAAAATCTTGCATTATGTAAATATTGGTAAAGATGAAGGAGCAGAACTTCTAATAGGTGGTGAATCATTTGATAATCCTGCTCATCCAGATGGATTTTATATCAAACCTACAGTATTTAAAGGTAATAATAAAATGAGAATCTTCCAGGAAGAGATTTTTGGACCAGTATTAAGTGTAACTACATTTAAAGATGAAGATGAAGCACTTACTATTGCAAATGATACTTTATATGGTCTTGGAGCTGGAGTATGGACTAGAGATGTACATCAAATGCAAAAAATGACTAGAGGTATAGAAGCTGGTAGAGTGTGGGCGAATTGTTATCACTTATACCCATCTCATGCATCATTTGGTGGATATAAAAAATCTGGTATTGGTAGAGAAACACATATGATGATGTTAAATGCTTATAGACATACTAAAAATGTATTAACTTCTTATGATAAAAATCCATTAGGATTCTTTTAATGGCTACTGCAAGAGTTAGTGCAACACCTGAAGCTATTGAGATTATAGAAAAACTAAAAAAGGAAAATGGTGAATTGATTTTTCATCAAAGTGGTGGTTGCTGTGATGGGTCTGCACCTATGTGTTTTCCAAAAGGTGAATTTATGATTGGTAGTCGTGATATTAAAGTAGGAGAAATTGCTGGATGTGAATTTTTTATGGCACCAGATCAATTTGAATATGTGAAAAATACACATATTACTATAGATATCACTAAAGGCAGAGGCTCTAGCTTCTCTCTTGAAATACCTTTAGGGCTTAGATTTATAGCTATTTCACGGTTTTATACTGATGAAGAGCTTAAAAATTTAGAGGAGATAGTTTAAAAACTATCTCTTTTCTTTTTTAATCTTTTTTTGTGATGCTAGAAGTAGATTGTAAAGTTCAGCTGGATGCAGATTGTTTTTCATCGCTAGTTTTTTAAAATTCATATTTGGTGTTGCATTAATACCGTAGTATTTTAGGTGTTGTAAAAAATTATCTAAGTCTATTTTGTACTCTTTTGCTAATGTTTTTAGTGGTTTTTGTGCTATACCTATTGGTATATCTGTAGGAAGTGAAATTTTTGTAGTATCATCTTTGATGATTGAAAAGATATCTTTTGGGCTTATATCATTTTGTGATGAGATTGATTTTAGAGTATCTTTTGTTGAAGCTACTTTGATACCTTTTTGTTTTAGTTTCTTTTTGGCTTTGCTTATATCTATAGATGTGATTAGACAAAAGTCTTCAAGTGTGGCATACTCTGCATATCCAAATGGTGAATTTCCTATCAGGTATAAAATATAATATTCCACTAGATAGTGCTAATACTATAAATGATAACATCGCTGTAAGTGAGACAAATCTTTGGTATTTCATAATGTTCCTTGATATTTTATTATTTTATAAATTATTCATAAGTCGTTTAGATTAATTTACACTATTTATAATATCTGTAGTTTTTACTTTGAGGTAGCTAATTGGTTTAATATCTTGACTTAATTGCATAATATTACCTTGTTTTTGTCTAGATTTTATTGTAGGTAAATTAACCTACATCTTCAAATCTTAAACAAAGTGTATCTACTATTTTTCTTCTTATGATATAATTATCAATAGAAGTTAATTTTTTTATTAATCTATTTTTAGAAATAGTTCTAATTTGTTGACACAATAAAATAGATGGTTTTTCTAATTCATCTTGAAGTAACAATTCATTTGGATATATTTTTCTTCCATCTTTTAGTGATGTAATTGGTATAATTGTAACAATATCTAGCAAATTCTCATAATCATTTGAGATTATTAAAACTGGTCTTTTGCCAAATTGTTCTCTACTAATAGTTGGGTTTAAATCAGCTAGATATATATCATATTGATTCATTTAATATTCTCAAAATTAGCAAATGCGGTTTCATCTTTAGATGAAAAATTTCCTTGATAATCTGAGTATTGGAAATCATTTTCAATACTTTTCATATCTTCAAGATAAAGCTTGTCTTTTGAAGCTTCCATTAAAGCTTTTTTATATTGTTCTTTTTTTTGTTTTTCTATCAAAAGTACTAAAGCATTTGATACTAATTCAGAAAAAGATTGATATTGATTTATAATATGATTTAATTCTAACTTGTGAAATAAATCATCTCTTATTGCTACTGTTTTTCGTACCATTCTAAACCCCTAATTATAGTAATATTTAATTCATACTTTTATCATACCATAATAATTTAAGAGTTTGTTTAAATTGACTTTATAAATCTATTCCTACAACGTACTGAAGAAAAAAACAAGATGGTATATTTTCTTAGCAGTTCGTTTAACTTACAAATTATTTGACTCTTTCAGAGCTTAAATTACCGCAAGTGTAATCTTGTTTTTTTCGGTGATTTGTTGTCTTAACAAGCTAGTTGATACTTTTGTTCTTCTTTCAGTCTTTCTGCTATCCAAACTTTTATTATGGATTGTCTTGTAACTCCTATTTTTTGAGCTTCTTGATCTAATAAAATCAATATATTTTCTGGAAAATCTACATTGATTTTTTTAGTTTTTTGTTTAGCTTGAAAATCTTTTAATTTTACAGATTTTGAAAAATCTAAGTAAGCACTAATATCTTCATTATTATCAAATTTTTTATCAAATTCTTTAGCTGTTATTGTTTGCATAATTTTCCTTTTCATTTTTTCTACATCTTCTAACACTTATTATTCTATATTTATTATCTCTGATGATAAATATAGCAACATAACATTTTGAATCAAGATATGAAATAAGAGCATACCTTATTTCATCATCAATAATATTAGCAGGAACTACTAAAGCATTGTCATCATTCCATAATGATTTTGCTTCTTTAAAATCAATACCATGTTTTGATTTATTGCCAATACTTTTATTTTCATCATATTCAAATTGCAATGTTTAGTCCTCTTTTAAAGATATAAAAAGTATATCATAATTATACTTTAAAGGTCAAGGTAAATTTGTGAAGACAACGATTGACTTCACCGATAGCTGTAAAGCTATTCGGTGCTAGGCTTTGTTAGACATTTTATTTATAAACATCACCTCGACTATCTACTTTTAATATTTGTATTTGAAATTCATCCATATGAAATAAAATTCTATACTTTGATACTCTTAATCTATAAATTGGTGGGATGTTATTACCAGTAAGTTTTTTTATATCTCCATCTGGTATCTTTTGAATGGCATCAAATATTTTTAGCTGAAGTCTTTTCTCAAATTTGGCAAACTTTTTTTCAAAAGTTTTAGAATATGATATTTTCATAGGCTAAATTTTTGTTTAAAAGTATCATTTGATACAAACTCATCATTCGCTAAAATCTCTAATATTTCTTTTTCATCATCAGCTTCAAGTATCAAAGAAGCCTGTTTATTTGTTTTAGAATTTTTTGCCAAATATTCCTTTAAACTCTCTCTAATCATTTGAGATATTGATTTTTTATTTATAAAACTTACTGCTCTAGCTTGTTCATAAAGTGCTTCATCTATTGTTAAGTTTAATCTATGCACAATTAACTCCTTTATGTAGTGATGTATAGATGTATTGTATCATAAAAATTGTTTTTTTACAATATACGATAACCTAATGTCAAGAATTTTCCATAAGCCCATAGAGCTTCATCAACTTTTTTATGAGGTAAACCTTTAAAGTTGTTATAAAAATCTAAATATTTTTCTAAATAAATTTCAACCTTTTTTTTATTAGATTTTGGAATTTCAAGTTCAGTCCATCCTTGCAGATGAGCCATAGCACGATGGACATGTTGGTCATAGATAGGAAAAATATTGGGATAATGGCAATGTATCCAAAAAATTCTCCAAATAGTTCCTCCACTTTTGTGTAACTCTTTTTTTACAAAATCTTTGTTAGGCTCAGAGGGAAAAACTGTTGTATCATTTACATAGTTCTCCATAACAGATTTAAATTTTTTTGTAGATAATGTAGTTCCATTTTTCCACTCAAATAGTTTTAAAATTCTATCTTTTGTTAAATCTTTACCTATATTTTCATTGTATAAATATTCGTTTGAATATTTATATTGTTTACTCCAAAAATCTATAAAATCAAGCTGATTGGTATCTTTATATGTTAATATTTTCAATTAAATCCCTTGTATGTCTAACGCCTGTCTTGAGAAATAGTTTTGCCCGCTAGGGTAAACTATTTCTCTCCAAGTACTTGTTATCTTTTTAGTTTAGTTTTTGCTCGTTCTACTTCAATAAGTACATTTTTGTTAGATTTTACTTCCATTTCATTTTCTAATGCTGTAATGAAATTTTCTAAATATTTTTTGTTATTCATTTCAAATAATAATGCAAAAGTAGCTTTTGCATTTGTACCTGCACATCTCATATATGCTGGTGTACCATTTAATAGTCTTTCTCTCATAGCATTTACATATTGTTTTAATTCTTTGCCCGCATTTTGAAGCCCATTTTCATTATATCTTTTAAGTCCTTCTTCAATACTCATAGTCCCTAATGCACATCCAACTTCAACTTCTGCAACAATTTTGTGTTGTTCTGGTGTATTTGCCATAATTTTCCTTCTGTAAGATAACGACTATCGTGAGGAATATTTGAGCCGTCAGGGTCAAATATTCCTCTCCTCGAACTTGTTATCTTTCTTTGCAATATTAACATAAATTAGAGGTATAACACCTATCATAATCAATATAATACAAAAAAATGCAACACCACTGTAACCATCAAAATCCCATGCTAAAGTAGGTATCAAAGTTCCTAAAGCACCTCCAAGATAAAAAAATGTTTGATATAAAACTGCTACCGTATTTCTATCATGTGGTACCATGTCTCCAAGGTATGTAGGAGTGACAGATTGGACGGAAAACATTCCTGCTGTTACAAATCCTATACCTAATATTATAAAGATATATGATTGTGTCAAAGTCAATAAAATACCTATGATAAGACTTGCTACTCCTATAAATAAAACTTTTACTCTGCCAATAATATCCGAATATCTTCCTGCAACAGGACTAACAAAAACTCCTACCAATAGGACTAAAAAGATATTGCCTATTTGACTTGTATTAAAATTAAATGGAGTATCTGCCAAATGATAAGTTACATAAGTTGTGACAGCCATAAATGAAAAAAATACAACTGTTGGTATTGTTAATATAGAGATGATATATCTATTTGAGAGATACTTTATTATGTTTTCTTTGTTGATTTTTTTCTTGATGCTGTTACTATTTTTTTCAGATGAGGGTAATCCAAAAATCATGGCAATCAATGCTACAAGTAAAAGAATTGCAAATGCAGCAAATGCCTCTTTCCAAGAGTATATGTAAGTTATCCAACCTGCTAACAATCGTCCAACAACAGCACCAAAACTTGTCGCTGCCATATAAATTCCCATTCCGAAACCTCTATGTGTTTTTGGATATATTTCTTGAACATAAGAAAGCATGAGAGCAGTAATGCCTGGTACAAATATACCTTGCATAACTCTACTGAAAAGTAACATGTAAAAATTTGAAGCAATCGCAGATATGACAACTGATAAAAATAAGAAAAAAGTAGCAATCACCATAATATTTTTTTTGCTCCAGCGATTGGAAAGTGGAGCATAAAAAGGTGTAGAAATCATTAAAACAAACAACATCCCAGAAAGTAGTAAATTTGTTTCTGAGATACTTATATTAAAAACTTGTTTTAGTGTTGGCAATATAGCCTGAGGTGTGTATATTGTCGAAAAAATAACAGAAACTACAAAGAAAAGGATAACGGATATTTTGATCATTTTTCCCCTTAAAATTTTGCTTCTTTTTTAAAAAGAAGAGATAGACTGTAAATCTTTCTTATCATGATAAACTTTGATGGCACAAAAAACTATCTTAAAGACTTTAATATTTTAGTATAGTTTCTTTTGGATAATAAAAATACTTACTGTTAAGATAACGACTGTCGTGAGCAATAATTTTCCCGTTAGGGTAAATTATTGGTCTCCTCGTACTTGTTATCCTTTAACTGCTTTCAACCTCAAACGAACATAATCTGCAATCCAACCATCTTGTTCATTAAATATAATAGGTTTCAAAATCTCTCTAACTTCATCTTTAAATTGTTTTTGTTGCTCTTGTGTTAAATGAGATACTATTCCATTTGCAAAAATATCTAACCAATTTGAAATATCATCTATTTTTGTTGGTCTAGGAATAAGTTTAATATATTCAACTTCAAAACCATTGTTTTCTAAAAATTGTTTATATTCTTCATCACTAGGAAAGTACCAAGGATTGTTAAACTTGCCATATTCTGGATGTAAATCAAAAACTTGTTGCATAGCATCTGTAAGATATTTTATATTTCCATAACCTCCAAACTCAGCAATAAATCTTCCTTGTTTTTTCAAAGATTTATAAATTTTTTCAATAGCTTTTTTAGGTTCTTTTACCCAATGCAAAACAGCATTTGAGAAAACTGCATCAAATTTATTTTCAAAATTTAATTCAGTAGCACTCATGACATAAGCTTCTATTCCTACCTCTTTGGCTTTATTAATCATATTTTCACTTAAATCAACACCTATAACTTTTGTACCATATTTTTGTATTTCTAATGCTAAAGTCCCATCACCACAGCCTAAATCTAAAATTATTTCATCTTTTTTAGGATTTAATAGTTCTACAACTGGTAAAGCTAAATTTGATACGAAATTTGCATGATTTTTATATTTGTTTGTATCCCAAGTGTTTGTTTCTTTCATTTTTTTCCTTAAAATTTTGCTTCTTTTTTAAAAAGAAGAGATAGGCTTATAAATCTTTCTTATCATGATAAACTTTGATGGCATAAAAGACTATTTTAAAAACTTTAATTTTTTAGTATAGTTTGTTTTACATAAAATCTTATCAAATGTAAGGATAACGCTTGACTTAAGGGACAATGACCCTCAGACAGTTTGCTGACTTCTTTTTATAACAACTACATTTTAGCTTTTTTGGGCTTAAAAATTCCGTGGGTCACTTGTTCTTTTCTAGGTTTTGTTAGGTGTTTCACCCTTGTAAGTTTGCAAATGGTCTTTTGTTGTTAAATTGTTTTTTATATTCTAAAATTAACTGTTTTTCAATCTCTCTAGGATTATCATTGTCTGATAATATTTTCCAACATATAATTAATTCTTTATGTTGTTGTATTTGCCAAATAAATCTACCTCCCCAATGTGGAGAATTTAATCCTTGACCAAATCGTAAATATTGATTAAGTCTATTTCTTAAATTATTAGCTTTACCAATATAAACTACCAATGAGTTTGGTAC
>Ga0256837_1000459_pt1 | contig 34430 bp, 37 predicted proteins | sample 4562384metaG_FD_185976 | JGI IMG/M metagenome (GOLD analysis project Ga0256837, IMG submission 185976) | Hydrothermal vent microbial communities from Guaymas Basin, Mexico - 4561-384 | ecosystem: Environmental > Aquatic > Marine > Hydrothermal vents | place: Mexico: Guaymas Basin | collected... | reverse complement strand
ATTTTTTACATCTCCAAGACATTTTATTTTTTAGTTATAGTTTTATTTTAGGGTTTTTAGTTTTTAGTTTTACTATATATTAGATTAATAAAAATTTTTTACATCTCCAAGACATTTTATTTTTTAGTTATAGTTTTATTTTAGGGTTTTTAGTTTTTAGTTTTACTATATATTAGATTAATAAAAATTTTTTACATCTCCAAGACATTTTATTTTTTATTTTAGGGTTTTAGTTTAATAAGAGTTTAAGGGTTTTAGTTTAATAAGAGTTTAAGGATTTTTATAGTATAATAAAGAAGATATAAGGTAAGATACCTTATATTTGTGCAGAGACTGCAGAAGTGCCTTTTTGTCCAGACATTTCAAGTTTTTTAACATCAAGTATTTGATATGTAAATGATTTTGTCATCGTACTATCATCCCAATCAAATGTAAATGCGATAGAAGCATCAGGAATAACTACGGCTTCAAGTTCTAAAACAACAGTTTTAAAATCAGATGCATATTTTTTAATTGATATTGTTTCTGAAAATTTACCATAAACATTTGGAGTTGATATTCTATGTAAATCTTTTTCAGGAGTAATGTTTTCTTTTTTGAAAATCCAATCTTTATGGAATTTCGTTACTGTTAATGCTTCATCTTCAATATAATCTATTGTAATTTTATTAAAGTTAGCTATATTTTTAACATAGTATAGTTTATCTACAAATATTTCAACTTCTTCATATTGTATTGAACCAACATCAAATATAACACTCATTGCTGGCATTAAATTTCCATTGTTAGTTTCAACAGTATTTGGAACTGATGTAGATTTAAACTTAACTTCCCAAAAGCTTGAAGAAGCTGGCATTTGCATCTTATAATCAGAAAATTTTGAACCCATTTTTCAATCCTTTGTAAGTTAAGTTTAAGTTTTATTAAGAGAAAGCTATTTCAAAATCACTAAATGCTATTGTTAATGTGATTTCAGATGGTGCACCATCTTCTTCAGCGAAAGTTAGACTTTCATCAATTGAAGTAACAATAGAACCTTTTAGAGTATATGTTCTTGCAACTGTATTAAGATCTTTATAAGCTTTTAATTCAACATCACCTAAAACAAGTTTATTTCCATCAGAAATTTTTCCTTCTTTAAGTTGTGTTTCAAGTTTTTCATAAAGTTCTTTTCTAACTGTAGAACCCTCGTCCTCAATTAAAGTAATAGTAATTTCTCCACCACTCTTAGCATATTTAGGAAATCTTAAAGTTTTATTTCTATAAGTTACCTCGTGTGTTTGAATTTCTGTTTTAGGAAGACCATCAACATTTTTAATTTTTGATGTTATTGCTAATTCACCAAATTTTGTTACTTCCCAAATTTCACCAGTTAAAACCGAATTGATATTTCCAGCGATTGTAGAATAATCATATAGTGCCATTTTTTGTCCTTATAATTTTAATATGGAATACTAAGCAATTAAGCTTAGATATTCACTAGTCCAAAGTCGAACCCTTTTGAAGTGATTACAACTTGAGAAATAATTTTTTCCATAGATGTCTTAGGACTAAACATAATTCTGAATACTCCCTCTCTGTTATTAACATTACTGTCATTTGTAACATCTAAAATTTGGAAGTCATAAACTGCTTTTGCTAAAGTATCTTCAAACCATTTATTGATTTTAAATACGATAATACCTCTTGTTTCTGCATCATTCATTGAGAATGTTTCATACTTTAAGAATGCTTTTAAACCAGTTTCAATTACAATAAGCAACATTCTTACGTGTCTCATTTGTAAATAACTTGGCATTGTAAGCATTGTTTCATTACCCCAAATCGCAACCCCATCACCATCTTCATATTTCAGACAGTTAATTTGATGTTCATCAGTTAATAAATCAATCTCATCTTGATTAAGTTTTCTAACTAAGTCAAGTACAAGTATTTTACCATTTTTCCAACCAGCTGCAGGCATCCACATTACAACATTTCTATCAACATAAGCTTGTTTACTTGCTGCAAATGCTTCTGGCGATACCCAAACTTCCATTTGGTTCCATTGATCATATATTTTTACGTGTGGTGTAAAAATACCAGCCCAACTTGAATTAATCATAGTTTTATTTCTGTAAGAAATAATATCATCAATATAATTTACACTTAACTCTGCATTAATATCAGTTGTTAAGTATGCAAAACAAGTCATCATTTTCTCAGCTATTGTTAAAAGTTTTTGTTGGTATGCTGGGTATGTAAAACCACCATCTAACAATAATTGGAATTTATATCTATCTTGATTAAGTGTATCAGCAGTCATCATAAGATCACCGATTGTTACAGCAGAACCATTTGATCCACCTTTAAGGTTATTAATACCAGCATCAAGTAAAGTTCCAGACTCACCAGCTAAAAGATAATTACAAGGAGTAACATATCCTGGGAATGCTTTTTCAAGCACAGTAATTGGAAAATATCTAGTATAAGAATATCTTAATATTCTAGTTCCAACTGGAATTTTATCAGCTAAAATTCTTCTATCTAATTTAATAACTTTATTATCATTGATATCAGTAGTTACATCTAAAATTTTATATTCATCTGCAAATCCCTCAAATCTAATTCTGTTACCTAATAAGAATTGTGCATTATTATTAACCATAATCTCAACATCATTAAGAATTATATCTTCTTCAGCAATTACATCTAAAGCAAGTGGTAAGAAAATATCAATAGGATCTTTTCTCCATAAAGCATAATTTGTATATAAAGGTTTTTCAGGATTACCATCAGCATCAACATCAGTTGGGTTTGCTTTAACTTTTATATAATTAGATTTACCATTAATAACAGACTCGATAAATAATTGATTACCAAAACCATCTTTCATATATTTCATTGAACAATGGAATTTTTCACCTGTCGGTACACCATTATCATAAACTTCTACATAGAATGCTTCTGCAATTTTTGAAGCTGAAATTTTGATTTCAATATCATCTCCCCAAGTACCTTGATTTATAGAAGTTACAACAAATGCATCTCTATCTTCATACTCAGATTTATCCATATTATAAATTCTATAATTTGAATAAGCTATTAAATCTTTATCTAAAACAATCCATTTTTGACTTTCTTTATAAAGGTCTTTTGCTAAAAGTTTTGTTTCTTCTTCAACTGTTGTTAAACCAGCACCAACTGCAATAATCTCACCATTCTTAATATAATCAGAATTTGTTACAATTAATTGAGTAGAGTCTTTTATTCCTCTAACAACAAAAACTGGATCTTCAAAAGTCTTATAAGTTCTTTGCATTAGATAAACTTCATCATCTTCCACAGCACTTAATGTTTGACCATCTAATAATCTAAATGTAATAGTTTTATTTGCTTCATCAATTGAATCTACAATATAATCTTCACCATTAATTCTTTGAGTTTGTTTTACTTCAACCCCATTAGTTGTATTAACTGCAATTGTAGTTGAACTTTCTTGACTTGTTACAACGATATCATCATAATCACTATTTAAAGAACTATATTGAACTTGAGCGATATTAACTAATCTAACTGGTTCAGCTTTATTTGCACTTATTGGTGTTTCTAAAGTTAATAAATCATAATTTATTACTCTTTCTTCAAGAGCAGTAATTTTATAATTTGCACTTAAATCAAATGGTACAATATGAATTGGGAAGTCAACACTCAATGCAAATTCCATTGGGAATTCTAAAGTAATTGTATTCGCATCATAATCTACTGAAATCATTTTCATTTCAGTACCTAAAATCTCAATATTTTGATCTGGGTTACAGTAACTTACATCATTAACTACAATAGTTTTTGCACCTTTTGCAACTGGTTCTCTAACATAAATTGTTGGAGTAACACTAATATCAGCACCCTCTTCTAAATCTTCAAAGCTAAAAACTTTCATTTCATTAGTATTAAGAACACTTTGCATAATTCCACAATCTTTAAAAGAATACTCTCTATGAGTTCTATATAGTGGGAATAAAAATGCATCTAAATCGTGTTGAGTTAAACCATCTTTTAAAGGTTCTACAACTCTTTGAGGTTCATAATCTGGATCTGGAATTACATTACTTGCAGGAACTGGGTCAATTTTACTTCTAACCAATGCTGCTGGATATTTAGGATCTGTTCCAGATAATCTTCCTTCATCAGTATTATGTGCACTTCTTACAACATACATCGGTCCACCATAAGTTAAGTATGTGATTGCTGAATATTCAGAAACACCTCTACTTGGATGTGGCATACCATATTTTGCGATATATTGATCTATATCTGTTACAAATCTAGGGATATTAATATCACCTTTATAAGAATTTACAACGATTGCTGCTTTAATACCTGACATTGATGGTACAAAACTTGAAAAGTCATATTCTTGTAGTATTACTTTTGCTGCCATATTTTTTCCTTTATTTAATTACAACTTGACCAGCAAGTTCTTTTCTTAGTTGTTCAATTCTAACATTTGTTAATTCAACTGTCTCTTTTCCACCTTTACCTAAAACGATTGTATCATCTGTATTTTCGTTTCCATCTAGGTCAATAAAAACATTGAATGGTTTTACATTATAAAGAGTAACTTTTTTTGTTTCCATTGTTTTTCCTTTTTAGTTTAAAGTATTTATAAGTTTAATAACTTATAAATCTATTTCTTTTTCCACTTCAATTAGTTCATTTGTTTGAGAACTTGTTCGTTTCAAGTCATCAAATGTTACTATTTCACCATTGTCTTCGACAACACTTATTAATTCATTATAATCATTTTCAATATCAAAGGTTGTTTTTTCACCGAATAAGTAAATTTCAAACTTTCCATCAAAAAGACCAACTGAATTTTCCCTACTAAATGGTGACATTACCATACCAGTCATTTCTAGAGTAAAGCTAAAAGAATAAACATTGTCTAAAAAACTTTCATCCATTTTTTCAAAAGTTTCTATATCACTTATATTTATACTATAACTTAGAGGAACTTCAATATTTTTAACTTTAATAGAAAAATTAAGTTTTTTCATTCTTTTTATTAAAAAGTTAAATATAAATTCAGAAAATTCTTCATTTCCCCTATATTTTGAGAGAACATTAAATTCATAAGACCAATCACAAATTACATAGTCTTTTTCAAAGCCCTCTCCTGTTTCTCGGTTGATTGCAATTAATTTCTTAGGCATACCAGTCTTTCCATAAAGACTGCTTTTAACCAATGGAGAAGTCCTTTTATAAAGCAATACTACAGATTCACTTTCACTCATAAATGCTCTATTCCCAAGATCTTGAACCTTTGTATCTATAAAGCCCTTTTTTACATCATCAAAATAATTAAAATATGTTTTAATACCATATTCTGCAAAAGGGCTTGAAAATAGTTTTAATAATGCCAATTCTATTGGTTCTATTAAAGATTTCATCTAAACTCCTTATAAAATAACTTCAACATCATCTGGAACAAGATTTTTATTCGGAGTGACACTTTCAGTTTCTTTTTTAAGATCTTTCGGAGTCGTTGAAGATGGTTTTTCTTCACTTTCTAAATCAAAAACTAATCTATCAACAGTTAAACCAACCTCATCATACATTTCAGCTTGTGTTTCTATAATTTCTATCGCTTCTTCAACTTCATCATCATTTAGTATTCCTACAGCAGATGGTGTTAATTCCCATTTTATTATATAAGTTTGAGCATCCCCTTGTAAAGCTTCAATATCTGTAATAACATATTTTTCTTCTCCGTGGGCAGTTTTTAAAACAACTAAACTTCTTTTTGGAATAGTGGTGATAAGATTATCAGATGGAAGATAACATTCAAGTGCTTCTTCTTTTATATCAAAACTTTTTAAACCAGGAGTTGGAGTTACATTTTGAATATAATTCGTAAATAATAAATTTCTAGTTAAAATTGCATCATCTTGATATTCAATATCTCCGTGTTGTGTTCTTGTATCATATTGTTTAGGTAAATAAATTTCAGAGGGAATTCCAAACATTTTTTCAAGGTTTGAAATTGTTGCCCCAACAATACCAGCTAAATTAATTGAATTTATTAACTTCATTTCTTTCTCCTAACTTTATCAGGAGATTGAATACTTCTCTGTTTTCTATTAAATATGTCTTGAAGATAAACTTTTACTGCCTTTCCAAGATATCTATTTGTTATATCTTTATAAAGTTGTTCTGCTCCTTCAAGGCTAAATGTAGGAATAAAACTTATAACTTTATTATTTCCAGAAATAATCTCAAAAAATACATCATCATCGTGTGATGCTTTTAAATTCATCGAAAGTCTTCCACCGATTGCCATTGATAATATTTTTCTCATTTTATTCCTTTATTTTATTGCAAGCCACCAAGATGAATTCTCTTCTTTTAATTCTTCCAAAGCAGTTTCATACATTTCTTTCCCATCTGCATAAATTTCAGCAGAGTCATTTGCAAAAGGAAGTCCATCAAGTGTGAACGCCTTTCTTGCTTCACCAACATACATCATATAGAGCCCAAGAGTCATCTGAAGAAATAATTCATCTTCAAATGTAATATCATCAAGAATGGGTCTTACCATAAAATCAACAATATATGTACCTGAAGTTTGAGCATATATAGTTTTTGTTCTTGTATTATAATCCCAATTAAAGGCAACTTCTGTTTCACCTCCATAAATAGGATTAAAATAATTTATAGAAATTATGTTTTGAACAAGTCTTCCATCAATTTCTTTAATTTTCATCTTTGTATCATTAGTCTTTAATTCAAATCCAAATTTTCTATATTTTATAGGTTTAAAATTTCCATAATGCATTAAGGTCTTTTTTATAATTCCTTCAAGAACTGGTCTTTTAACTTCGATATTTTCATATCCTAAAAAATATTGATTTGAATTTATAAAACAGTATTCGTCAAGTTCTTCAATAGTCATATAAGTTTCCTTTTATTTTATAAAATCAATATTATTTATTAACTCTATAAAACAAAAGAGGAGATTTAACTCCTCTTAAATTAGTGATTAAGCAAGTTTCTCTAAAAGAGAACCTTTTTCACCAGCTTTTACATTTTCATTTGTTTTAGCATCTGCATCTAAATCAGCATCTTTTTCAGCATCTGCATCTTTTTCAGCATCTGCATCATCTGCTACTTCTGGAGTATCTGAACTTTCAGTCATACTAAGATTTTCTGTATCGCCTAAAAGTCTTTCAGCTAACATAGTTTTCTTAGGAGTTTGTGTTCTTCCTTCAGATTTTTCATTTGTTTCAGCATCTGCATCAGCTTCACCATCAGCATCTTTTTCAGCTTCAGCATCAAGAATTTCAGCATCTGCATCTAAATCAGCATCTGCATCTAAATCAGCATCTGCATCTTTTTCATCTTCCATTTCTTTAATTTTAGCTTCAACTTTAGCATCAACAAGTTTAGCAAGTTCTTCATCAAATGCTTGAATTTCTTCTTTCATTATAATTAAGTTACCCTCTGCTTCTAAAGACTCAATTAATTTTTCTGAAAATTTAGCTTCAACTTCTTTTAATTCTTCATTAGTTAAAACTACCATATCAGCTTCTTCAAGTTTTTCAACCATAGCATCTTCAGACAATGTTAATTTTTCTACTATTTTAGCTTCAACTTCTTTTAATTCTTCATTAGTTAAAACTACCATATCAGCTTCTTCAAGTTTTTCAACCATAGCATCTTCAGAGATAATTGCTTTTTCTTGGATTTCTTTAATTTCAGCTTCACTTAAAACTTTTTTTCCAGCTTCAGCTATAACAGACTCAGCCATTTCAACTGTTACATCTTTTACTACTTTATACCCTAAATCTTCTAGAGTCTCTATTGCTTTATTAACTGAAAATTCTTCTTTAAAGTTTTCAATTACTGCTTTTCTTTTATCTACTATCATAAAATTTTCCTTTTATATGTTTTAGTTATTTAATTATTACTTGTTTTCTTTGAATTTCAATGTTTAATTTTTCATTAAATTCATCAGCAAGACTTGCTATTGCTTCAAGAGTTTTTTCTCTTTCAGAACCTATTACAATTTTGTCTTCAAATACTTCAATTTCAACAAAATCATTATCTAATCTTTCTGCAAGTTCAGCAAAATCAACTTTTTGAATAGTATCTTCATTTGATACAGCACCTTTAGAAACAATTTTTAATGTTTCTTGATCAACTACTTCAACATCATAAACATCAGCAAATAGTGAAATAAGCATCATTTTTAAATTAGTTGCACCGATTGCAGTTACCTTTACAGTATAACCACTTCCATCTGAGATAATATTAGCATCATCTTTTACATAAATTTTTAAAAAATCAATTAAATCTAAGTCTGCATTGTTAGTTTCTTGTACACCAAGAACTAAAGTACCTTTATCTTCTGAGAAAGGTATTCCAAACGACTCAGCAATTTTCTTGATTTGTTCAAGTTTTTCTTTCATAATAATTCCTTTGGATTATTTAGTTTCTGAAGCTTTTTTTCTTCCTCTTCTTGGAGCAGGAGTTTTTACTTCTTCATCTTTTGTTTCTTCAACTTTATTTAATGGTTGTTTTTTAACTGGAGCTTTTTTAGGAGCTGGTTTTTTAGCAGGAGTTTTTACTTCTTCAGCTTTTTCTTCAACTTTAGTTTCAGTTTGCGTTTTTATATCTTTAGCAACTTCTTTAGCTAAATCTTTAATTTCTTCAACAACATTATCAGTTTTCTTTTCTACAGTCTCTTTAATTTTTACATTTAAAGACTCGTTTACATCACTAATTTTTAATTCTTTACCCGAAAGAATTTTTCCATCGTGATTTATCTCGACAACTGTTTCATTTACTTTAAAGAATGTCTTTTTACCTGAAGTTATTTCTATTAAATCTTTCGGAGCAATAATGTCTCCCATCTTTTCAGCTATTGTAATTTGTGAATCTTTAGGGTTTAATCCAAAAGTCTCACTTGGAGTTCTTACAACTACGTGAAGATCTGATATATTAGTAACTTTAAATTCTTTTAATTTCATATATTTTATCCTTTTTCAATTTCAAATTTCCTTTTAAAATAGGTCACTTTTTAAGGCGAGTTCGTCTATTCTTTTAATTTTTTCGCATGTTTTTAAGAAAAGTTTAAGGGAGAATAAACTCCCTTAGATTAAATCTCTAATCGGAGAAGCTTATGCTTCAACGATTTTTAATTTAGTCATTAATGTTCCAACAGGAGCATCAATACCAGCTTGCATTGCTACAGCTTTTTGAGATTTAAGTGGATTATGATCCATACCATCCATCATATTTGTCACATATAGTGGTAAATATGGAGAGAATACTACTGGGCTATCAAAGAATGAACTACCTTTAGAAATGATTACCATTTCATCTGCAGGAAGAGCCATACTTCTAATAACAACTTTACCATCTAGAGTACCAAAGTAATGTGTACCAAGTACAGCATTTTGTTGTTCTTCAGCAACAAATCCAGGCATAGTTCTTAAAGTTGAAGCAGCAGTTGTACCAGCTATAATAACTGATGCACCATTCATTCTACCAGCATTACCTAAAATTTGAGCTTCAGCACTTGCTAATGCATCAAAGAAAGTAAGTTTGTGTTCTGTATAAGAAACACCAGTTGGAGCTTTTTTATTCCACTCTACAGTACCAACAGCATTGATATAAGCAGTTAAAACAGCATTGTTTGAAGTTTCAGCATTTAATTCTTGAACTAGATCTTTTGCAATCATTTCTTCAGGATTAATACCAAATCTTTTACTCATTGCGAATGATTTGAATAAACCAATTTCACTTCTAAGTGCAAAATCTTTTGCTTTAATCATTTTACTTGTGTACTCTGTATTTACAGTAGGAATTTCATCCATTCCTTCAAAATCAGTAGAGTATGCTTGAGTAATTTCAGCATCTTTTGCAGGAGCATCATTAAATTCTACAGTTACAGCACCAGTTGAATAATTGATTGTCCCTTTAGTAATACCAACACCAACAATATTTCCTTCACCATCATCAATACCTTTTACTGATGTACCAGCAATAGAAATTGTAGTTGTTCTTTGAAGAACAGGAGAATATTTTACAGTATATGCAAATTTAGTTGTTGATCCATCACCAGTAGCTTCAACTTCACCAGTAATTGTAGAACCAGCAAATTGACTAGCAACAGTTTGTCTACCACCCATACCAGTTACAAGGTTTTGTTCATCTTTAACATTACCTCTGTTTGTTTTAGCAACAATATTTTTAAACCAAATTGTTCCTTGAACATCATCAAGTGGTTGAACAGATGCGAACATTGGAATAACAGAACTTGTATTTGCAGCAGTAATTACATCAAGTGCAACATTTGGAAGAACACCTAAATCACCTTGTCCACCATTTGACTCAACAAATGATTGCCATTGAGAATAGTTTTCTAATTGTTTACCGAATGCATAGATATCTTCAGTTGTTATACTTCTTGTTTTACCAACAGTCGCTTTTGACTCATAAAAGTCCATATATTCTTTGTATTGTGAATAAAGCTTATCAGCTTGTTCATTTATGTTTTTTACTTCCATAAATTTTTCCTTTATTTTATTTTAAATTATTTATATTTAGGAATATAGATTATTCCGATTAATGGTAAAAATATTACCAAAACTTTGATTTATATTATCAATTAAGATAATTCCATTTTGTCAAAAGACAAAATTCATAGCTAACTTATTTCTATATCTCAAAGCATTCTTTGCTACCTAAAAATATATTTATTGTTATACTAATTTACTTAATCTTTCTTTAACTTCATTTTTCTCAGTTTTTTCTTTAAACGAAATATCAAATCCTACTGGAGCAACTTTTGCCTCAGATTGTTTTAGTATTTTTGTATGTCTAGCAAGTTGAGCTTCAACTTCATCTTCATTGAATTTTTCACAAAATTCAATTATAGTTTGTTTTTCAACTCTAAATTTTTCTTGTAAGAATTTAACTTTATACTCTTTCAAGCTATTTACTTTATTTATAGTCTCATTTAACTGTTTTTCAGTTATCCCAAGTTTTTCACTAATTAAATCTTTTTCTTTACTTAAAGAAGAAATTGACTCTTTTAATGGTGCAATATCAACATCAGGTTTAAGTGAGTTCTCTAAATCAGAATAAAGTTCTTGAATTTGTTTTAACTCTTGCTCTAACTCTTCATTTTTCGCCTCAACATTAGAAAGTTTAGTTTTTAACTCTTCATTTAAAGGGTTTTCAACTTTTTCAACTTTTGTTTCTATAATTTTTTCAGGTTCTTTTGAGTCCATTATTTTAATTTTTTCAGTAAGACTTTCAATCTTTGCCTCAAAATTATTTATTTCTTCATTTTTTCTATTTAAAGATCTTGATAATGTCGCAACAGTCTCTTCAAGTGATTTTATTTCATCTTGTTTTTCATTTGATTTTACTTCAACTTGTTCTAATTCTTCAGTTAGAGATTTATTTAAACTAGCTAAAAATTCAACTTGCTTATTTAGTAAATTTTCACCTTTACTAAAATTCTCTATAAGACTTTCTGATTTTTGTGCTCTTTTTTCAAGCTTTTTATTTTCAGACTTTAATTTTTGAGCTTCATAAAAACTTTTTACTAATGTATCAATAAAATCTTCATTATCGACATCTTTTGAGTCTTTTGTATCATTATCGTTAGTATTATTTATATCAATGATTTTAAGTATATATTTAGAAAGTTCTTGTAAACTTTCATCAACATCATCATTTATTACATCTTCAGCAAATTTACCAATTTGACTTATTACATTTTTATCAAAAATATCTTCAGAAGTTAATCTTACAAATTCAGCATATCTTTCAGCATATCTTACATCATATCTTAAAAATTTTAGCATTAGTTCTAAATAAGAAACAAATTGTTTTAAATGCTTAAAATCATCTTTTTCTGTTGAGGTAATAATATCAAATGATGAGAATTCTTTTTCATCTTCATTAATTAAATAATCAATTTCTTGTCTTAATCCCTCTACAATATTAATTAGTTGAACCTTATCAAGTGCTTCTAATTTATCCATTTTTATCCCTTTATCCATATCAGATGCTTCTTGAATTAAATTACAAACTCCATCTTTACATCTAATACCACTTTCTTTTAACTTATTTAAGTCTTCTGAAAAGCTTTCTTTTAATTCAGGATTTGTGCCTAAAAATCCAGGATTAATAACAAAATCAATACTCTCCATTTCAAAGTCATTTTCATTTAGTTTTTTATATTTCATTCCATCTTTTTCTACAGTTTCATTTGAAAAACTCCCGAATGCTCTTGTAGATACATATGGTTTACTTCCTGCTCTAAAAATTGTATTAAGAATTCTACCAGCTGGTGTATTAAGGATATGATATTCTACCATTCCTACTTTACCATCATATTCTATTTTTGCAACTTTAGCAGCAACTGCTCCAGATGCTAGTAATTCATCAAGAGAATAATTTTCAGGATGCCCTATACAAGCAAACATTAAACCTCTTTCTAAATTTCTCTTAGTATCTGGGTTCTTTAGAGCATTACTCCAAAGATTTTTTGGGTAAAATCTTCCATTTCTACTAAATGAGTCTCCAAAAAATGATTCCCCTCTTACAATACCTAAAATTTCTTCGTGATATTGCTTTCCGTTGCTCTCTATAAGTTCAACTTTTGGAGTTTCTGAAGCTTCATAATTATATTGAAAATCCCAATTTTCAACTATTCTTTCTCTCATATTTTTTCCTTATATACTCTATTCAATTATTAAAAAATAGTCAAGTAAATCCTGAGCTTTTTTTATATCTTTAGTTGTTTTATCAATAGCTTTATTTATTGCTGATATTTCAAGTTCATCGGCATTTCCTAAATTATTTGATAGAGCATTTAATGTTAGCTTTGAAAACTTTTTAGACTTTTTAATTTTATTAAGTGAAATAGATGCTCCGTGTCCACCATTTCCAACTCTTTGTTGTATTCTTTTAAAAATCTCTTCTTCATCTCCACCATCAACATAAATTAAAACAGTTTTAAAATTATGTTCTTTAGCTTTCTTTAATTTATTTATAGTGCTTTGTAAATTTGCAGAAGTTCCTTGTTGAATAAAACTTTTAGAACCTTTTAATAGTTTATCAACTTCAGCTTGTAAAATCTTAACAGCCTTTGCGACTTTTTTATCACCAGTAGTGTCTCCAAGATCTTTTTTAATATCATCAACATCAATAGTTGTAACATCAGCAAAATGCTTATCAATAAAATAACTTTTTCCAGATCCTACTGAACCAGCCATTATAATATAAAGTGGATCTTTTGAAGTATTTATAATGTCTCTTAAAGTCTTCGTATCAACTTCCTTTGCCTCTTTAATTTTTTTATAAACAAGGCTTAAAAATTGAGTATCATTAATATCTATATCTTTTGTAGGATCTACTACCATTAAGTTTATAGTTGGAAGAGATCCAAGATCTCCTTGTCCACCATTCGTTTGTTGAGATGATGCTTCTCCCCCATCTTGATTAAGAGAAAAATTAAGGTTAAAAAGATTTTCAACTATCATACTGTTTTCCAAGTTCTAAAATAGAAAAATTAAGAATAGAAATCTTAGATCCTCTAGGAGTAGAAAATTTTAAAAATAACTTGGAATTATCTAATACTGTAGTATGAATATATAAAGTTTCTTCATTAGGTTTTCTCCAAGAATAACCTAATCTCCCAAATGCACCTATTTGTTTTTCTTTCTTATCATCCCCATTTTCTGTTATTAAACTAATATTAAAACCAGTATTATAACTTTTTCTTTGTATAGTACAAGTTATAAGAAAATTTCCCTTTCTATTAAAATCTGGTATTTCTAAAATGGCTGGTTTTTTATTTTCTACAGCATATTTTCCAAGAGTATTATCTTTTTGATAACTTCCATTAAATTTATTTTCAAATGGGTAATTATCTAAACAATCCTTTTTCGCATTAGAAAAAGAAAATCCATAAAAATTATAAAATTGAAAATATTTATCTGTTGATAATTCATTTTCCCCATTTATAATTTTTTCAGATACTGATCTTGCATCTGTTGATTTTTTTACTTCTGTATTAACAATAATATCTTTTTGCTTCTGTTCTTGAATTTTCATAATTTTTCCTTATATTAACATATTTTTTATGATAACACTCACATCTTCTTTAAATATATTTTCTTTAATAATTTTTATATCATTATCAAATTTATTTGCTTCTTCATCTGACATTTCAGAAATGTCATTTGAAAGGTTTTTTGCTTCTCTTAGAGAATAATATAACATTTTTGGGTCAATAAAAAAGTCAAAAACTTCTTCAAGATTTGTTCGAGTATTATCATCTAAATTTCCATAAATATATGCTTCTGTGAGTTTTTCTTTAAGCTTATACATATCATCATTAAAAAATTCAAAGATCTGTAAAAATTGACTAAGAGCTTCAATATCAGGTTCATAATATTTTAATTCAAGAATTAAATGAGTTTCGATACTATTTAAACCAAATAAAGCATCAGTTATAATATCTAAATCATTTTTATTCTCTCTTAAAGCATTAAATCTCCCTAAAGCCTTATGAAATCTTTTTCCTTGTGTACTTTGATGCCATTTTTTAATTCCCTTTTTAAGTTGGGCTTTATTTCTTCTCCAATTATTTTTCATATCTCTTGACTTTTTTCTATCAATAGATTTTTTAACAATTTGAAGTTTTTTCCTTATCGTTTTTTCATCAAACGATAAGGCTTCGAACATAGTTAAATCTTGTTCATTTTTAAATTTCATCTTTTATCCTTATTAAAAGTCATCATTTTCGCCAGTATTTTCTTTCAATGTAAAAAGAGAAAAACCAGTTAAATTTTCAAAGTTACTATTATAAAACTTAACAATATCTGGCCAATTTACTTCAGCATATTCACTATCTTCAAAATCTTCTACAAAAGATTTAAAATTATCCATCATACTAATCATAATATCAATATATTCAAGTCTTTCTAAATCATCAGTATTTAAAATATTTAAAAAGTTAATATCAATATCTTCTTTTAAGTAGTTTGTGAACCCATTATTAACCAAATGAATATAGAACATTGTTTGAAGACCATCTTGTATAGCATATTGAATAGATTTTAGTTTTTTAGTATATCTAATATGATCTTTTATCATTTCACCCTTAGAACCATCCTCATCAAGAATAGATGTAGGAATTCCAATAGTTAAAAATATATTTTTTCTAATATCCATAATTTTTTCAAATACATCGTCAAAATTATCATTTTCACCAAAATCAATAGTTTCTATAGAACCTTTATCACCAAACATTGGCATAACTTTTATGTCACCAACTTTACTTCTAAGTTCTCTTAAAATTTCTTCTTCATCATCTTTAACATTTGTTTTTGTTAAAGTTTTATTAATCATTCTTTGAAAAACTGATGCTATTTCCATTGCATCAGATGGCTTAGTTTTATTTGGAACTGATACTCCTAATAATTTTGTCTTAACAAGGTTATTTATAAATTGTTGAGGAATTATCTCTTCAAGAAATTTAAGTTCTTTTATTAAACCAAGAACTGGATAAACTACAGATTTTCCCATTCTTAAATGTAAGACTTTATTATCAAGCCCTTCAAATTTCATCTTTAATCTATTTCCTGGTAAGCTGAAATAAACATATTCAGTAGGTTGCACTGTTTCCAATTTTTTATCTTTAACTGTTAAGAAATAGCTAATTTCACCATCATTATAGACTGGTAATAGATTTGCAATATCAACATCATCGTGTATATTAATAATTCCCTTTAGTTTTTCACCACTTTGATATGAATTTACATCAATTCTTAAGGCATATTCACCATAAAGTAATATATCGTGAGATATATCAGTTATGATTTTCTTTAAATTCATAGTATCTACAAAATCCATAAGGAATTCTGATGCAACCTCGTCTTTTTCCCCTCTACTGTCTTTTACCTTAACTTTAAATAAATCCTTTCCATTAGTTGGATTTAATCCATCTTCAATTATTCTATCAATTATTAATTGTGTAAAATAAAAATTTTTAATATTATCTAATTGTTTAATAAATTCTGCTTTATTTTCACCAATTTCAAAAAAGTTTAGAGCAAGTTCCTTAACATTTTTATCAATGTTTGGATCGTTCTTCATTTTTTGGAGTTGCATCTGGTCAATTTGAGCAAATGAAGTTCCACCGAATGCTTTTTTATAAGCATCAGTCGTTAGTTTATTAAAAGTATTATAAACTCCGTCAAATAATCCCATTTTCATCCTTTTTTATTTTCAATTTTATAATAGTATTTATTAGTTATAAAAACCTATTAGAAAAATTTATCAATACTTTTTAGAGCATCCTCATCGTTATTTCTCTGAAAAAGTTGGGCAATCTCATTTGGTTCAACCATTTCATCATATTTTTCTAAGCCTTTTTTCATATCATCAACAAAATCTTTACCATTTACAGGATTAAATTCCATCTTATTTAAAAGCCCCCAAACAACTTGTACCACTGCATCTGAAATATCCTTAGAGCCTTTAGTTCCATCAGGGTTCCATTCAGGGTGATCAATTTTTTTAGGGTTCTCTCTAAGGTTTATTAACTCTCTAAAAAGAATACTATTAAATGGCATAAATATTTTTTCTTCCATAACATAATTTCTAAATTCATAATAACTATCTTTTTTCAAGTCAACTGAATGTTGAACTGCTTTATAATTATTATCATTTAAGGTTTGTAACATATCAGTAGATTGAAATCCATCTGATACTACTAAATCAATACTAACACCTCTATCGTGTAAATCATATATAAACTTTCTTATATCTGATAATTTTATTTTTTGTTCTGCTGATGGAATTATTCCGACTGCAAAATCAATCATAAGTTCATATTCTTTTTCATTTCCATTTTCTTTAAATTTATGAATATGTCCCATAGCTAAACCAAATCTATCCCCATTTAAGGCGATATCCATTCCTATAACTCTTTGTGCTCCAGGGCTTAAAATATCTAAGCTTTTTGTATTAAACATATCAATTAAATTAGCACCATTTGGTAGTTCTATAACATCTGTATTAAAAGAGGTTACATCCATAACTTGTCTTAGCATATCTTTGCTGTAGAAAAAACTTCTATCAGCTGAAATACTAATTCCCATAACATCTCTTATACCAGAATAAATATCAATACTAAATTCTGACAAGTGTTCAATAGGAACATCTTTTATTTCATTTGGTTGAGAAGCTAATTTTTCTGCCATTTCCATATCTTCAGCAGTTTTAATAATAAATGGTTCTGCAGTCATATTCCCTAAGAAAACTTTAAATGTTTCTCCAGAATAATCAGTCACTCCTGCTTTTACTTCATATCTTGCTGCTTGAATTCTTTGGATTTTTTCAGGGTCAATTCCTAATTCTCCACCCTTTGCCATTTTCATTAAATCTGCAATAATACTACCATCAGTATCTGCAGATGAAATAATTGATGGACAACTTGGCCAACGATCCCCACCTAAAAGAAATCTTGAGTTTACTCTGTTTAGTGCTTCAGTAACAAGTTCTTTTGCAAGCCCTTTTTGAATACTATCATATCTTGCGATTTCATCAATTAAGAAAGTAATAGCATTTAAACCAACCAACCCTCTTTTTCTTGTAGTTGTAGTAATATCAATATTTTTAATAAAAAGACTTGATTTTGTATTATTATTAAATTTACTTACGAAAAAAGGACTTCTTCTAATAAGAGAAATCATTGGATCATAGTTTACTTGTTCAACTGCTTCTTTTGTAGAGTTCATTAAAACACCCACAATTTTAGCAGACTTTTGCAACTTATAATGCCCTTGTGGATCCTCTAAACATAAAAGTCTAGCTAAATCATATAAGAACATAATCATTGCTGCCGTTGATTTACCAGTACCAGTAGCAGAGTCCATAATAATAAGTTTTTTTCTATTATGTTCTGGGAATGGAGTAGGATAAATTTCAACTAATTTTCTTTTCCAAAACGGGAATAATGAGTCTTTAAAAGATTGTCCCAAATAATAATCATCATTTATAAAATCAATTATTGTAGGTGGGATTTCTTCATAACCATTTTGTTTAGCATAAGTAGAAAAAATCTTTTTCAAATCTCTATTTGAAACTTTTTCCATACTTAATCCTTTTTAACCTCTTTTGGTTCTTCATCAACTTCATTTAATTGAGCATTAATAGCTAAATCAAGGAAGCCCTCATTTTTCATAAGTTTATCTAATACATCCCCAACATCACTATCTTGGTCAGCTGCATTCATATCACCTTTAGCATTTAATGCCATAATACTAACTTCAAGATTATCAAAATCAATATCTTTTTTAATATCTTTAAGCATTCTAAATGAGTCTGTCTTCATTAGTCTAGTATTTGTATATAATGCCATTAAATCTGATTTATCAAGTTCAGCTATGGTTGTATCTGAGAATAATTCATCTTCAATTTTTGAAAGAAATCTCTCTAATTTCAGCATTTTATGAGAAAGTTGTTTTGCTTGTGCTGCTAGTGCAAGGTCAATAGAAATTTCAGTATTTGAAATTATTTTTGCTATGCTTCTATCAGGTATTTTATTATGTTTTAGAAGATCTTCATTTGATTGTTCTAAGGTTTGTGTAAATTCATTTGCTTGACTGAAATGATCTGATGATTGTTTTTCCATCAAAACTGATGGTTCGTCATCATCCATAACATCAGCAATAATTATTGCATCTTGCATATTATATCCTTTAAGTTGTCTTTAAGTTATAATATTTATAGTTGATTAACTATGGTAAGGGTGCAAGAGATTTTACTTGTTGTAGTTGGTTATCAAAATAAGGTTTTAAAGTTTCTTTTATTAACTTTATCTTTTCAAGAACATTTTCATTTTCTTCTTCATTTAAAACTGTCTTTTGAATAGGAATAGAAAACTTTCCAGAGTAATTAAATTTTATTTCTATGTCTTGCAGATAAAAAATTAAAAACCCTTGAGAAAAATAAAATTCAATATTTGCATCTTTAAAAATATCTTTAGTTTTTTCATATATTGTAAATGTTTTAGATTTTTTAATACTAATTGAACGAGAGACTGCCCTTTGTATTAGTTTTTTAATTTCTTTTTCTGGTTGGAGTAATTTAAACTCTCTTCCATTTATAAAAGCTTTAAGTTCGAAAATATAAAGTTTTTGAACTTCATCTTTATATTTGAAAATTATAATATCTTTAAATTCTTCAACAATAATATAATTTTCTTTTATATAATTAAAAAGTTCTTCTTTTTTCATAACTTAATTATTCCTCTTTCATCAACTTCACTCTCTTTACAAGTAAATGTTATTTGATATTCATCTGGAAGTAAATATGACTTTATTGCACTTCCAATTTTATATGTTTCAACTTTATAGTCTGTAATTGCAATAATTTTATCAGTCATAATTGCATATTTTTTACCAGTTTGAATATTAATAATAAAATAAAGTTCAGATACCCCTGACTCTTCAGGTATTCCTATAAAAGTCCCATTAACTGTAATAATTTCTGATGCTAAAAAACTATCAATTAATTTTATATCTTTACTTGAAGCTTTTATACATTTTTGTTTAACTCTTTGTAAAATTTTTTCTTTCATTTCCATATTTTATCCTTTTTCTATTATAACTAAATCTTTCTTAAAAGAACCTAAAGGAATTTTTTAAGTTCCCTTAACTCTTTTTTCCAAATTGTTTCAATTTTTGTTTTTTGTAAAGTATCATACTCTTTTTCAACTTTAGCTAATTCCTTTCCTAACTCAATTATTTTCTCTTCAGTTAATGAAAATAGATTTAATCGCATATGATCTTCAAAAAACTTAATACCATATTCTTCACATTGTTTAGCAACATTTTCTTTACTTCTTTTATCAATTATAATTTTATCATCAATCTTATATTGAATAAATTTTAACCTATCTTGTAAGAAGTTTATTTCTTTTTCTAAACTAACTAATCTGAATTCTTTTCTCTTTTTATAAAGTTTTAAGCGAATATCAATATAGTCTTTTAATAACTCTATCTCATTTTTAAATACTCTAATTTTAAGATTTTCATCAATAGTCGTAAAGTTTTCAGTTGATGGTTTATATAATTTAAGTTTATCAATTATTTTTTCATCTTCTAATTTCATAAAATCTAAGCTAACTGACACTTCAAATCTAAAACAATCATCTTCAGATAAATCTTTATATTTTTTAATAACTTTCTTTTCAAGTAGTTCTTTTAGGACTTTCTTATAAGTTTTTAAGTTATATCCAACTGGTAATTCAGTTATAATAATTGTTCCTCTACCATTTCTTTCAAAAGCACCCTTTACTCTATGACTTAAATCATCACTGAATATTGTTCCTTTAAAGTTTTTATAGAATGGGAGAATTTTAGTAGGAAGTTCTTTCCCATTCAAATAATCCTCTAAAATAGAAACAATTTCTTTAGGATCTCTAGGAAGAATTTTTTGAGCAAAACCTGGAGAAACACCTAATGAACCATTTATCAAAACAAATGGAATAATAGGAATAAAATATTTTGGTTCAATATTACTTCCCTCAAATTTTTGTATTTCAAGAATATCAAAATCTTCTTTCCTAAAAATAAAATCAATAGCTTTTTCTTTAAAAGTATAGATATATCTACTTGCTGATGGAGTTGGGGAAAATCGTGTACCAAAATTCCCTTCCGGATATAAAATATTAAGGTTATTAGACCCTACAAAATTTTGTGCCAAATTACAAATTACACCCTCTAAGTTTGTCTCTCCGTGTATAAATTCAGTATGTTCAGACACTAACGATGTTAATCGTTGTACTTTATATTCATTTGTTATATTTTTATCAAGAATAGTATAAATAACTTTACGAGATGAATTCTTCAACCCATCAACATAAGAAGCAATTTTTCTTAAATTATCATAAGAAGCAAAATTTACATATTCATTACCAAAGAAGTCTTTTACATCTTTAGTCTTTCTTGATGATTTCACATCAGTTGTTTCAAATTCATCTAAAAATTCCATTTACATTCCTTATAATTGATTAATATCAAAGCTATTTTCTTTTATTAAATGTTTTCTCACATCAACTTTTTTCTTATGTAACCAATTATCAATAACTTCAGTTGAAGAGATTTCAATTTTAACACACATTTCATCTAAACCATCTTCTTTTATTACAAGTTTTAAATCATCTTTTTTCCAAGACCCAAACCCCTTATAATACTTCATCACTTCAGATGTTGATGTTTTTACTTCATCATTTAAGTCATAAACCCATCTAATAAGTTTCTTTCCTTTTTTAACCCCAATAATAGGAGTTTCAAAACGATAAATTCTATCTTTATATTCAGGTAAAAACCTTACAATAAATCCTATTATTAAACCAGCAATATGATGCCCATCTAAATCCGCATCAGTTGCAATTACTATTTCTTCAAAGTTTTCTTGTTTAAGTATTGTATATAATTCACTTAATTCAGTTGAACTTTTTATTTTTGATGGGCTTAGTTCCCAAGCATTTGTTGGTACTCCCTTTAATTCATAAAAGCCATTTTCATATCTCCCTAAAGTAGGAATTAAACCTCCAGCAGCAGACTCACCCTCGCAAACAAAAAGTCTTTTTTTATAATGTGTAGGTTCTGTATATTTATCAATATTTAAAGCTTTTGTTGCAGTTGCAAGCTTTTTTAATTCAACACTTTCTTTTACTTGTTCTTTCAATCTGAAATACTCAGTAATACTGAGCATAAGATTTTCATCTTTTAATAATTGCTTTACAACTTTATCCCAATCAACATCATTAAAGAATTCTCTAAATGTTGCCTGAGAATTTGATACTTCAACTTTTTCTTGACTTGTAAATTCCAAAGCACTAAACTTTCGGATAACTACCATAATTTTCATCTTATTTTTAATATCAGCTGGTTTAATAGTTTTAAATTGTCTTTGAAGTTTTTCTCTGATTGGTGGTATAACTTTTTCTAATATATACTCGATATGAGTACCACCATTTTTGATATAAAGACCATTTACTATTGATAACTGGGAAAAATCATCAGTTTCATTAGCTTCAATTCTTATTTCAAAATTATCATTTTTTATTTCACCAATCTTCATTCATTTCCTTTATAGGTTGATTTCTTCTTCAACCTCTTCTTCTATTTTATAATCTTCGTTAATTAAAAATGGTTCATCATTTAGTAATAATATTTCACAATCTTTACCATATTGAAAAGATATTTTATCACCTCTTGCGAAAATAGTCAAACCATCTATTTCAACTTCTTCTTTAGTTAGCTTTTTTTCTAACATTTTATTAAATCTTTTAAAAAGTTCTTTTTCAAATAAAAAATCTTTAGTCATAATAAAACTCCTTTTGTTATAAATATATTATAACTAAATTTCACTTAAAATCTACTTAAAGATCTATTTCAATTTCAATTTGTTCAAAAGACTCGTTCATATTCCAATCAATTGTACCTTTCGTATGCATATCTGTTGATAACACAGTTAGAAGAATTATTGCTTTTTCTTCTGGTACTACTTTAAAAATTGCTTTAAAGTCTGACTTTTTAAAAAATAAAGCTATTTGAAGAGGTTTTTCAATTTTCCCTTTTTTGACTTTCTTTAAAATTAAATCAACACCTTTCGATAATTTATATTCTATCTCTTTAAATTCTAAATTTGTTCTTTCTTTCATTCTTGAAAAAATACTGTGATCTTTTGAGTTATTGAAAAATATATTCCATTCAATATCATTCTCAACTCCAACATATTTTAACTTCTTAAAAGTTATTTTTAAAGCTTCATAAACTTCTTTTATCATTTTAAAATCCTATTTCTTTTGGTTTTATTAACACTCCATTAAAAGAAAACTTAATTTCAGGATATGTTAATGCTAACATATTTATCCTTGTTAAAATTGCAATTCTTTCACCTTTACCAAACTTTGAAACACTAAATCTACTAAAATCAGGATATGATAAAACTTCAACACCAGTTGATTTAATAGCACTTTCTCCTAATTCAAATTTGCTTGAGTTATCTTTCCAATTACAAGTTATTTTCTTTCCACTATTTTTATTAATTCCAATAAATTCTTTAGAAAAAATATTAGTTAAATAGCTACCTACCCCATTTGCTCCTGCTGAAATTCTTTTACTATCATCAAAATTACTTCCTGCTCTCATAGAACCCCAAGCAATTTCACAAGAATATTTTATATTCCCATCGTGGTCTTTAATAGTAGTATTTGGAATTCCAACCCCATTATCTTCGATTTTGAAATACTCATCTTCTAAAGTAATGTTTATTTTTGGAGAACCTTTAAAATTATTATCAACAAAAGCATCAACTGAATTATCAAGAATTTCTTCAAAGATCTTCACAAGCCCTGGAACATATTGTATCTTTTTAATAATAAATTTACTTTCTTCTTCAGAAAAAATAAATCTTTCTTCATTCACATTTTTAACTGCACCAATATACATATTTGGTCTCTTTAAACAATGTTCTACTTCAGTCATAAGCTGAATTTTTCTAGCACTCATTATTTTCCTTTATTCTTTTTTATAATTAAACATAATAGTGTAATATCAGTTATTAAATGGAATTCTCCATTCATAAAAAACTTCAATCCTCTTAATTCTGAATAACTGAGATGTAATTTAACAATTTCATCATATATGTTTATTTTTATTTCAAACTCTTGATTACCATTTTCATATGATAATAATGTAATATCCTCAATTTTAGGTTCTTTAATGATTTTTTCAATTAAATATAATAACCTAAAATTTGGAGAGTTTAATATGATATTATGTATATCTTTTTTATTCAAATCTTAACCTTTATATTTTTAACTAAAGTAATTCTTTAATTTTACTAATTTTTTCAATCAATATTTTTATTTCATTTTCATTAAACCCATCTTCAATAAGATAAGCTAATTCAACTTGTAGGATATCTCTTAATATATCATTCGTAGGAATTTGTTTAAAAGTAATATGTAAAGTATCTAGTTGAGATAAATCATCTTCAACAAGTTCACTCAATAATACCTTTCTCTTTCCATCAAATAATTCAATATCATAAGGAATAAGCCCTATAATATAAAATATTCCTTTAGTATCAATCTGAATTTTTGTACCCATTGGATACTTATATAATTCATCCAATAATATTGTTTTTGTTTCCATAATCATAATCCTTTTCTTTATTATACTATAAGTTTACTTAAAGTAAGCTTAATTAAAAATAAGTTTATCAATATTGAAAAAGATGAATGCTCCAATAATTTGCACTATTATTAAATCAATATATTCTTTATACTTAAACTTATTAGTTACTTTATACTTATTTAAAAAATATAATGGAACCATCATTACAAATGCTGAAAAAATCCATCTTAATAAATACACCCCAAATGTTGTCGAAAAATAATCCATTTTTTTCTCCTAAAAATCTATTATAGCTTCATTTCTATATTCTTCTATTTGTCTGAACTCTTTTATTCGTTCAGAAACTAAGTGGCGATGACAGAATTCTTCTGGAGTTTCATAACAAAGAAGAAATATATTTGTCTGTCCTTTTTCTAAAGCCCTATTCTCATATTCTTCAATTACTTTAAGAATATCTATTTTATCTAAAAGTATATTAAAGTCCTCAATATATCCATCCCTTGTTAATGACAGTATTTTAGGAGTCGGTGCTAAACGAATGTCCTGTAAATCAACAGCTTTACCAATTCCATAAGGTATAAACCTTGATATGCTTATTTTATACCCTTTTAAATTCCTTAAATTCCCGTAATAGGAAGTGTACCAATTTAAACCACCCATATCTTCCCTTTAGAGTAATAATTTTGATGACAGTGTGTTTAGTACTGGATCAAATATAAAAGAGTTATATCGCCACTTATAACCTATACTATAAAGAAATGTTTTCATCTTGTCAACAGGAAGCCCCATATCCCTTAATTCGTTAATTACAAATCTCGGTTTTAAAGAAAATCCTTTTTCTTTTAATAATAACATAAATCTAAAGTTAGCTTTCTCATTTGCTGGAATAATATTTTCATTAGAAAGTTTTGATACTATATTTTTAATCTTATTTTCATTATATATTTTAAAATTATAAATCTTTTTTATAATATCAGGGGTTTTCACACTCTCGTTTAATAAAAATTCTATTTCATCATCTTGAAGTGATAAAAAGTTCCTTTCAATATCAGATATTTTCTTATCGTTATCCATTCCCTTTTTGAATTTAGTTGTTAATATTTCAATCATTCGTTTTTCATTTTCTTTATATTCTTTTTTATATTTTCCAATAAATGACTCTACAAATTTTTCATTCATTTTTGGTTCATTCAAGAATTGGAATTCAAGAAGCTTTTTAAAGCTTGTATAATTATTATTACTTAAAAGATTATATAAAGCTTCAATTTTAATCTGGAATTTAGCAAATCTTGATGGTGTAAAATTACCATTCATATCAACATCTATTAAAAAACCAGTTTCTTTTTGATTAAAAAATTTTGTTTCAAGATCTCTCTCAAACTCAGCTAATAAAACACTATCTTCATATTGTAAGTATTTTTTCTTTTCCTTAATATAAAAATGTATATTTTTAGCATTTCTATTTCTCTTCATCATCTGTAAACTACTGATAACATCAATAGAATTTCCCTCGTCAATATGAAAATGCCAGTTTGACTCAAATTCCATACTTATACCTACTGTTAAAGATGGCGAATAAATCAATACATCATAAGAGTCGCTTCCATCTTTAAATGTTGAATAAATAATTTCTTTCTCATCATCTGAAGTTCCTGAGTCAATGACAATAACTTTCTTTCCTCTAGTTTCAAGCATTAATTTAATAGAATTTACTAATGTTTTTGTATTACAAGAAATTGTAATAGTTTTTGTTTCTTTTTCAGATACCTTTACAATTTTACTTAATAAATTATTAATATCCTCATATTCAACTAAGCTTGTCCTATCCCTATATGAATTTTCAATAATATATCTATTTCTAGATCCTAAGAATTTATCCTCATAATTAAAAAGAAAGGCATCTAATAATACTAATTGTTTATTTAAGGAATAAAAGAATTTAATTTTATTTAAAACATTAAAGTTGTTTAGACTATTTCTTGTATGAAGAAGTAAACTCATAAATTCATCTATAATCACAAGATCAAAATCTTTTAAATCATATTTCCATAAACTATCAAATTGACAAACTAAATTATCACCAATATTCCATTCAGTAGTTGAATATAATTTTAAACCATCATATTTTTCCATTATATCTTTTGCGATACTTATTCTATTAGTGATAAATAATACCCTCTTATCGGTATTCTCTAGTATGTAATCAATGATATTAGACTTTCCACTACCCATTGGAGACTTAATGTGTAAAACTCCGTTCTCGTCCTTTAAAAAGCTTTTAATAAAGTTTTTCTTTCCATCAACCTTTAAGAATTTTTCTTTTACTGTTATTTTATTCCCAATATAGGGCTTATCAATAATTTCAATTTTTCTCTGAGTATCTATTTCCTCAAAATATTTCTTAACTTTCTTGTGCTTTATAAGTTCTTTGAATAAACTAATATTTTTCTTTGGATTAAAGTGTCTTAAAATAAACGGATAATCCTTAAAAAGAAAGTAACCTTTAGGAGTTTTTTCATTTGGATGTTGAAAAATAAACATATCATCTTTTTCATCAGCTATTGAAAATCCTAAAAGATTTAATTGTTCGATTGCAATTTGAGTAATTTCATTATCTTGATGAATGGTTTGAAATTCTTGTTTTTCTATATATCTTATATATGGCTTTGGGTTATCTAAAGTTTGAAAAATCAAACTATTTTCTTGAAGAGTTGGGGCTTGAAGTGCTCCAATTCTACTAACCGAAAGATCAATTTCTGCAACATTTCCTATTTTTCTTTGTATCTTATAAAGAAATTCTAATATTCCATTTGTATTATTATGACCCTCAACAAAGAATACTCCTTTCATATTGAAATTTGTATTTTCATCATAGCTTCTACTTTTACAAAGAACAAATGGAATATTCTCTTCAGTTAATGTTAAAATAACCTTATCTCTTGCTGCTATATTATAAACTTTATCTACATCTAAGACTATAAATTGAATTGGTTCTACGAGATGCTTTTCAAGAGTTTCTCTAGTTCTTTTTAATCTTTTATTTTTAATATTGAAACCCCTATTTAGATAATAAAAGTTTTCTATTAAAAAAGGAACTTCATCCATTGGAACTTCAATACTATTAAAAATAAATGTTTTATCATCAAATGGAGAAGTTGGAGTCTTTGATTTTGTACTTGACTCAAAGACTGTAAATAATATTTTTTCCATATTTTTCCTTAATTTCTTTATAAACCAGTTTTAATATTCATATTATGAAAATCATAATTCCCATCACAATAACCTTGCTTTTTATAATCACACCATTGACAAAGAGGGGTTGGATTTTTCTTAAATTCTTTAGCTTTTTCTATCAATAATACTTGTTCAAAAATATCTTTTTTAAGCTTAGGAATATCTTTCCTTTTAAATTGTTGATTAACTGTTTTATTATGTTCCACAAAGCAAAATTCAGTCGTTATATAATCAACATCAAAGGTATAAAAACCCCATAATGCATATATTTTTATTTGTAATTCATTTATATCTTCTTTATATTTCCCAGATTTCCAATCAACTATAAGTAAGCTTTTTCCCATTTCATCATATGCCATAAAATCAATATACCCACGAATAATAGAGTCTTTTTTATATTCGCCAACTTCAATTTCTTTTCCATTTAATGAAATTGAAAAACCCCTTTCAACCATTTTATTATTTAAACTTTTATAATCTTTATATAAATCACTTTTTAAAAATTTAACTATAATATCATTAAAATCATTTATATCTTTTTCTTTTGATAATTTAAAGTCAAAATTAGGAATAGCTTTATCAATTATATGATTTTCAATAACTGAATGTATGTAACTTCCTTTCTCTAAAGCTATATTTTCTGACGGAATATAAATTTTATTGATATATTTTAATTCGAATTGTTTTTGACAGTGCTGAAAACAGCTAATTTTACTAAAACTGTATGGTGTAAATTTCATATGTATCCTTTTTTATTTTATATTATAGCTAAATAAAGCTTAAAAAGAAATTAATTTTTTAGTTTTACTATACAAGATTAATAAAATTTTTAAGGGTCTGGAGGACATTTTATTTTTAAGGGTCTGGAGGACATTTTATTTTTAAGGGTCTGGAGGACATTTTATTTTTAAGGGTCTGGAGGACATTTTATTTTTTTAGTTATAGTTTTTATTTTTACTATAAAAGATTAATAAAATTTTTTACATCTGCAAGACATTTTATTTTTTACATCTGCAAGACATTTTATTTTTTACATCTGCAAGACATTTTATTTTTTACATCTGCAAGACATTTTATTTTTTAGTTATAGTTTTTACTATAAAAGATTAATAAAATTTTTTACATCTGCAAGACATTTTATTTTTTACTGAATTTAAAAGTTTATACTCAGTAAAAAATAAAAATCCCTTTATAACAGCCTGATACAAACAAGGAAGCACAATAATTAAGCTTATAAAAACTGACCACAGGATTTTATAATTTTTACTAATTAATATTATAATATTTAATATTTTTTAGTTACTTATTTTTAGTTAAGTTTTAAAAGTTATAATTTAATCGTTGAAAATTCTGTAAGATTCAAACAGAAAGTCGTGTTTCAGACTTTTAATTAAATTTTTCTTTTTTCCAAAATAAAAAAGTTTTTGTACATATCGCAGTACAAAGGAGCGTTATTGTTTTATGTTTTCGTTATAAAGGGACTAATTATTCAGAGATTAAAGGTTTACTTCAATCTCTGTTTTTGCATTAACGATTGATAATGCAACATCAACTTCAGCTGAGAAGTTTTCAATATCTTCAATAGATTTTTCAACTTGCTCTAATATTTCTTTTGGAACTACAAGCTCAACTTTATCAGCATCGAATAATTTTGATTTTAACTCAACAACATCATCAGCTTTTTGATTTTTTGAGTCAGCTCCCAATTTTGTTTCTAGTAAATTATCAATTCTTCTAGTAATTTGTTCATTTTGCATATTTACTTCATTTTCAACTTTAACATATGCTCTTAAGATTGAAGTTAAGTTTTCTTTTTCTTGTTCAATTCTATTTTTTCTTTCAATAGCTTCAACAACTGTATAATCTTTACCAGCAACAGTTACTTTAGTTATAGCATTTGATTGTGCAATTTTTGACTTTAAGTCTTGATAATTCTTTTCTAAATCTCTCATAGATTGAAAATCATCTCTAACTTTTTTTAAGAATTCATTTTCTTGAGAATTTCCATTAACAATACCTTTAGCATTCTTAATTCCAGCAATTCTAATAGTTCTTGAACCTTTGTCAATTTTTTTAGCAGTAATTTTTAGCTTTGATAAAGCTTCCGTAATTGTAATTTTTTTCATCTTTAATCCTTTATTTTTCATATGTAGTATTATACCTTAATTTAGCTTAATTTCAGCTTAAATTTCAAAACTTTTTATTATTAATATCTCTATTTTATAATTTCTTCAATTTTATTTCTAGTTTCACAAGATAAACTATTTTTACAATGGATCTCATCATCAATAATACATAATAATGTATCTATCAATTCATCTTTAATGTTTAATCTTTTTAATGATTCTTCAATAACAATACAATCAGCATCAGAAAATATATCTCTTTCATAAACAATATCTTCAACATAATCTACGAAATCTTCTTTAGTTTTTATATATTCAAACTTATCCACTTTTTTCATCTTTGATCCTTTTTATAAGTATAATATACCTTAATTTAACTTAAAACAACCTTAAAAATCTAATAAATTTTGAAATTTATTATTTATTTTTAGTTTCTTTTATACATTCTTTCAATAATGATACTTTTTCAAATTTTTCACCACTGAATGTTTTTCCATCTTCATCTGAAATTGCAATATCGCCTGAATGACATTTGGGACACATTATTTCACCATTTTGATATTCTTTTATAATATCTTTTTCTGTTGACTCAATTTCCCAATCATTTCCACAATCCATACAATCGCAGTAAAAAGTTTCTTTCTTCATTTTCTTTCCTTTAGTTTTAATATATTTATAATATGTTTTTAAGTGTCTCTGTACATCTATCAAGATCTTTAGATAAATCAACCTTTGTATAAGTTGTTTTTTCAAAACATTCAATTATATCTGATTTATATTTTTCAACTAAAGCTTTCGTTTCATCATATTTTTTAGTATAATATTCTGAAGAACCCTCTCTTGACCATCTTAAATATGTCTCAACTCTTTCATCAAGATCTTTAGGATTAAATACATATCTAACTTTTTTACTTCTAGGAAGAGAGTCACAGCTATCAATATCAGTAACTATTTCAACAATAGAGTCGATTATATCAATATCTAATTTATCTTTAAAATAGTCTGTTACTATTGCATTCACCCATAATCTAGTACCTATATATCTTTTTAGATCAGCATCATTACAGTTATATCCAGTATATTGCCAAGGTTGTCCGTTTTCGAATTGAACTCCATTTTTAAAATCTGTGTTAAATTCAACAGTATCTAAAAACTTCCAACTTTCGTTTCTAGAGTTTTCCCATCTTCCATCACTAAACTGTCCCATTAATTCGTGGTTTAATAAGTTTCTTACTACTAATGATGTTGTATATATCGTTGCTTTATTTTTCATGTTTTTTACCTTTTTATGTTTTATATAATATATTATATCATAAAAAGGCTTAAACTTTGCTTAAAAATCATCTAAAATTGAAATTTTTTTAAAACTTTCTTTTATTTCAACTTCTTTATTACTTTTTAAAAACTTTTTAGCATCTGCAGGACAAAAAACTATAATTTTTTCAGCTAATTCTACAGCTTCATTTAATACTTGAACATCATACATATTTGTCGTATCAAAACAAAACTTTGCTAGTTCTTCGCAATTTTGCTGAGTTACTAGATTTATATAATCAACTTCAGAGTCTAATATTTCTCTTAGATTTTCAACTTTAGGTATAATTCCATAAATAAAAACTTTTTGTCTTGGAGACCTAAAAAAATATCCTTGTGTATATTGTTCTTTACTTTGAATTCTCTCAATTTCTTCATTTTCATAATTTAATAATTTATAATCTTTACTTTCTAAAATTTCAGCTAATTGTGGAACCTTTAAAGTTTTCTTTCCGTATGTAAATATTTCATATTTAAAATCATAGTCTTTATAAAATTCCTCAGTTTTGTCTCCAGGATTGAATAAAAACTGTTTATAATTTATTTGATGATGCCATCTTTTATACTTATATATTAAATTAGTATAATTAGGATATTCATTATAAATCATCATTGATTTAGGTAGTGTACCCTCTTTAAAATAAAACTCTTCAGAATTTCCACCCTTTAGAGTTTGAGTTGTCATTTTCTTCCCTTGAATGAAATTGAATTGTAGGGTTGAAATACCTTGTGTTAGAAGATCTAAGCTTAAAATAGTATCTTCATTATATCTACCTCTCCACCTTATAGGTAAAGAATTTCTTATTAATAACATACTATACATTCTTGTATTTTTTACATATGGTGGATTTTTTGATCTTCTTGCTACAAATTTTTCATAGTTTATTGAACATATTCCAATATTATTATATGATTTAATCATTCGTTCTGGTATTGTTAATGCTCCAGTATCCCCTAACAAATAATAAGAATTTTTATTATAAACATAGAAATAAGGTATGTTATCATCGAAAACCCAATGAAAATTATATCCTCTTTTAATAGAGTCTTCCCAAGCAAAATTTCTTGATGCTCCTGGACCGATTGATTTTGTTCTTCCATAGTTATCTAAAACCTCATAATTTTCTTGAAAACATTTAGGAAGAATTAATATTCTTTCTTTAGGATAATATTTATTATAAAGCTTATATTCTTGTTCTTCAACTATTAAGAAGAATTTCGCATTAATTGCAGTTAAAAATTCAGCAGTTTTACAACTATCCCATCTACCCTTAGTTGGAATATAAATTGGATATTCATTAGTTTTGTTTGATTTTATATATGAATTTATAAAAGTACCTTGAATTTTTGGATATTTTATATATTGTGTATTATCACTTATATTTTGTTCAAATAATTCAGATAATTGTAGTAGGGAAAGTGTACCAAAATCTATATCAATCTTTGCAAAATAGTCTTTCTCTTCTCCCCAAATATATTTAGGAAGCTTAGTATCTTTCCAAAGATTTTCAATAAATTCTTCTTTCTCTTTTTGAGGAGGTTGAATTTTAAATTCTTTTGTTTGAATATTAAAATAAGAATAATTATCAAATAATTTGATATTTAATTTTTTATTAATAGTTTCTAATGACTCTTGTGTTAAAAAATAAACTTTTATTCTCATTTTAATCCTTTAAATAATTCTCTTTTATAAAAAATATATTTATTTCTAATAAAAAAGAATGGAGCTGGTGAGAGGATTTGAACCCCCGACAACCTGAGTACAAAACAGGAACTCTAGCCAACTGAGTTACACCAGCAATTATGGAGGAGTAGGTGGGGATCGAACCCACAAGCCTTTGACAGCCGACTGGTTAGCAACCAGCTCCAATACCATTATGGGACTACTCCATTTTATATCTTGAAACTACTGTTCTTCAGAGCCTTAACAAACTGCACAAGCACACTAAAAGGTTGAAACAAATTTGCTGATAATAATATGATAAGCTTGTGGTCGTCGCATATTATTAAAAAATTTGAAAGATATAAAAATAAGGTTTTCACCTTTATAAAACCTCTTAGAGATCTTATAAAGGAAAAATAGAATGTTTTTAGCTTGAGGTGTTGGATCATTTCCACTCATTCGTCGGTGAATTAACTCCAAATAATAATATAAAAATCATTTTCTTCATTTAATTTCCTTACTAAATTTTATTCTATTTTCTGGACTGACGAACGGAACTGCAGATATTCGTGTACCTACCATTGTTTTTGAAAAAATTTTAAAACTCGAACAGTATAAAAAATACCTAAATATTCTCTATACTATTGATTTTAAAATGGTCTCGTGAGTAGGACTCGAACCTACATATAACGATTTAGAAGACCGATGCCTATCCATTAGACTATCACGAGATTTTGGTAGTCCTGACAAGATTTGAACTTGTGACCTTTCGATTATCGGTCGAACGCTCTAACCAACTGAGCTACAGGACTATAAATGGTGGGGATAGCAAGACTTGAACTTGCACGACTTTTCAGCCAATGGTTTCTAAGACCATCGTGTCTACCAATTCCACCATATCCCCATACTTTATATATTCTTCTATAAATGGTCTAAATGGGAAGATTTGAACTTCCGATCCCTTGTTCCCAAAACAAGTGCTTTAGCCAGACTAAGCTACATTTAGATATTATAAATGTTGGGAATTGAACCCAATAAACACCAGTTGAAATATAGGAATTGAACCTATTATTAACCATAACATTTATAATAAGTAAGAAGAGTAATTATACTCTATACTTTGAGTTTTTCCGATTTTTAAAAAAGTGATATAGCAGTCAAACTCTAAAATCATTATCACTTTAAACCTTATTATAATCGTATAATAATTCAAACCCAACTAATGGGTAGTTTATAATTCTTCGCAAGTTTGGAGATCAACCCAGATTAGCAAAAATTATCCAGCTTTTATAAGTAAAAACTCTGTGAAAAACTCGGAAGAAAGTTTTCTTCCTAAGTAGAAATTCTACTTTAAAAAATCAAACTAATTAACTTTTTAAAATAGAATGGAGGTTTATTTTTCATAAACTACACATCTCTAATTGGTTGCAGTGGTTGGATTTGAACCAACATATTCTTGGTTATGAGCCAAGTGAGTTGCCAGTACTCTACACTGCTATAAATAAAATTCGAAAGGATTTATTAAATACCCTAATTAAAGGATATTTAATTTATCTCTGATATTTTACATATCTAATTATATTTTAAGACCTACATCTCTTCTTTCAGTCTTTTGTTATAAAAGTATTGTTTTACGAATACTTTAAAAAGAAATTAACATAGTTTTCGACGCTACCCAAGTTACCACTAACTTGTTCCAAATAAATTAGTTACTTTTACTGAATATTATACAGTCGTGGTTTTTCACTAATTTTATCAATTTCTTTTTAAAGTATTCTATATGGTGTAGTCTGGTGGACTCGAACCACTCCCATAAGGACGAGATTTACAGTCTCGCTGCTGAATCCGATCAGCTTTCAAACTACA
>Ga0256837_1000457_pt1 | contig 34505 bp, 31 predicted proteins | sample 4562384metaG_FD_185976 | JGI IMG/M metagenome (GOLD analysis project Ga0256837, IMG submission 185976) | Hydrothermal vent microbial communities from Guaymas Basin, Mexico - 4561-384 | ecosystem: Environmental > Aquatic > Marine > Hydrothermal vents | place: Mexico: Guaymas Basin | collected... | reverse complement strand
GGGCAATTATTGGGTTGTGGAGGTTGTATGTCCGCTTTGAGGCGTACATGGGCTTCTGGATTAGATGTACAGCAGGCAATTGAGCTTGAAGATTTGCAATCTTATGGGGTAGGCAAATATTTGGTTGCACCTAAAGAAGTGGTAGATTTAAAAATGATTAATATAGATTCTGATATATGGTATTTATTAAAAACGGGACGGCCTATTTGTTTGTCAGAATCAGATAGCCAGATTTTGGGTTGTTTATATGAAAATAGACTATGTGCTGTTATTAAGCCTACTATTAATCAAGGTGAGTGGCGCTCCGAAGTTGTAATACTTTAATTATATGGCTTTATTAATGTCGTCACGACTTGCTTTTGCTGTGCTTGCTATGATACTTTTAAATTCTTTTTGACCGTTTATTTCTTTTTGCCAAGAATACAATATACCTCTTGAAGAGTTGATTACTGCATCTAAACCATTTGCGTTAAATGCTGGACTAAGTTTATCGGCTGTACCACCTTGAGCTCCATAACCTGGTATTAATAATGGTGTATTTGGCATTAGTTCTCGAAGAAGTTTGAGTTCTTCGGGATGAGTAGCGCCAATCACGGCACCAAGACTGTCAAATTGATATTTCTGTTCCCACTTGGTTAGTAATTTTGCTATATGTCGGTATAGAGGTTCATTATTAATTAATTGATCTTGTATTTCCGCAGAAGAAGGGTTTGATGTTTTTACTAATAGGTAAATACCTTTGTTTTCTGCTTTGGCTGTCTTAATAAAAGGCTCAATACCGTCTGTACCAAAAAAAGGATTTACAGTTAATGCGTCAGGTCGTTTTAGCCCATATTGATTCTTTAAATGGGCATCTGCATAGGCCTGTGAGGTGGAACCTATATCACCACGCTTGGCATCGCCTACTACCAATAGGTCTTGACTCTGTGCATATGCAGTGGTTTCTTCATAGCAACGTAAGCCTTCATGACCTAAAATTTCGTAATATGCTATTTGAGGTTTAATACACGCAGCATACTCGGCACAGGCATCGATTACTACTTTATTAAATTCTAAAATATTATTTGCAATATCTTGAGCTGATTTTGCACCTTTAAAACATTCTGGTAAATTAGCAATTTGAGGGTCTAATCCAACGCATAAGCGCGAGTTTTTTTCTATAATGGCATTGTTTAAGTTGTTTCTAAAACTCATTTGTACCTCTTTATAATTGCATCGACGTGACGAGCCACATTTGGATCATTATCAATAATTTTTTGAGCTATTTTTTCTGCATACATAACAGCAGAGTATTTTTTGCCACCAAAAATATTGCCTATTTCTTGGTAGGATTTTTGCGATAATTTTCTAACTGTATACATTGCAATTTGACGCGCTCTTACAGTGCTTCTATCTTGTTTTCTAGATATTAAATCTTTGGGATCAGCCGTAAAAATTGCTGCCACATCATTTATTATCGATTCTACATTATCCTTGTTTTTTTGGGAATGCATTAAGTGTGGTTGTAATATTTTGCGGGATAGCTCGACAGATGCTGGTTGTTTGCAAAGAGAAGAATAAGCCATAACTTTTAATAATGCACCTTCTAATTCTCTGACCGAAGATGTGAAATGCTTGGCTAAAAATTCTAAAACATTATTTGGACACTGTGCAGAGGCTTTACAGCATAAGCTCTTTAAAATGGCCATTCTGCTTGTATGGCATGGGGGCGGTACTTCAATCATCATACCCGCAGAAATAAATTCTCTCAGGTTAGGGCAAAGACCAGGTATGTTGTTTGGGTGTCTATCGCTAGCTAATACGATGTGCTTTCCTTCGCTTTCTAAATGTTTTATAGTGCTTAATAATCCTTCTTGAGTTTTGGTTTTGCCCGCCAAAAATTGTATGTCGTCTAAAATTAAAACATCTAAATTATTATACGTTTTTTGAAATTCATTATATTGTTTAGATTGAATAGCATGTACATAGCTGTTTGTAAATGCTTCTGCTGTTGAGTATTTGGTAGATAAATTACAACCGTTTGTGCATAAGGCGATTTCAATACCTTTTAATAAATGTGTCTTTCCGTTTCCTTTTGCACCAAAGAAAGACAATTTATGGTATAGTGAATTTTTGATTTCATCTACAAATTGGCGCGCAACTAACAAAGGTAATGCGTTGTCTTGTATGCCAATAAAACTTTCTAATCTATATTTTTGTTTAACATTTGCTTGGGTTATTTTGTTGTTTTGAGAATGATAGCAAACATTGTTTTTATTTAAACTTTCATCTGTATCTTGAATATTTTTTTGAGAAGAGTTTATATCTTTGGATTTGCTAAATAAATTTGCGTCTATTTTAATATTCAAATCAGGTTGAATATTACATATTTCATCGATGGAGCTTAAAATATCTTTGGTATATTTGCGCTCAATCCAATTTTTTATAAAGCGATTTTGTACACCCAAAATAGCTTTATGATCATTTAATTCAATAAAATGAGTATTTACTAGCCATAAATTAAAAACAGGTGAACCAAGTTTTTGCTCTAATAATCTAAAAATTACTGAGCTAGCTTCTTGGAACTGCGAAGTTAAATTTTGTTTAGTAATCTCTTGAGACATAATTCCTTATAAAAACAAAAAAGTATTGTATGGTTCAATTTATTTTTATCAAAAACCAAATTTATAAGTAAAAAATATAATTGTTAATTATTGTTTTTGGTTTGGTCTAAGTTGCTATTTTTATAGAGCTTAGAAATTTTATTTTAACTTTAAGAAAAGTACTCATTTATGATTTCCTGTATTTTATTTGCGCATACCGAATGTGTATTAAAAAAAACGCCTTAGATAAGGCGTAATCTAAACATTTGCTAGTTAAACCTTAAAAGTATTATCAGTTAAAAAGAGCTTTAGTTTTTTGATAAAAAAGCTTGCTAATTAAAAAAAGGATATGTGAGTTGCTGTATAATTAGCTAAATCCTTACTTTTATTGACTTTATAATTTATATAAAGTCATATTTTTTAATAGAAGTTCTATTAAGCATTGTTACAATTGAATTTTTTATTTTATATGGTAATCAGATGCGTGCAGGAATTATTGGTGTTACAGGTTTTGGTGGTGTAGAAGTTTTAAGGTTATTGTTAAATCATCCAAAAATTAAAATAGGGGGTATTTATTCCCATTCTAGCCCAGGTTTGGCTATTGATGAAATGTATCCAGACTTGACATCTAAAACTAATTTATGTTGTCAAGCTATCGATACAGATGTAATTGCGTCAAATAACGATATTGTGTTTTTGGCTTTGCCACATACAAAATCACAATTGTTGATACCTGATTTGTTAAAAAAAAACATTAAAATCATAGATTTGGGTGCTGATTTTAGATTAGAAGATGCATCACAATGGCAAGATTTTTATCACTGTGAACATCTAGCACCAGAATTGTTATCAAAAGCTGTTTATGGACTATCAGAGGTTAATCGTCAAAAGATTACAGATGCACAGTTAATAGCAAATCCTGGATGTTTCCCTACAAGTATATTATTGGGATTATATCCTGCCTTATCGCTATTGGGCGACAATATTTCTCAGGTTATTATTGATTCGAAAACAGGTTTAAGTGGAGCAGGTCGCAGTTGTAATGAAGTTACGCATTTTTCTTCTGTGTACTCTAGTGTTAAAGCTTATAAGGTTGGTACGCATCAGCATTTGCCAGAAATTAAATTATATGCTTCAAAAATGGCAGGTGGTCAATTTCCACTTATCTTTACCCCCCATTTATTACCGGTAAATAGAGGGATTTATTCAACTATTTACTTAATGACAGAACAGCATGGTCAAATGGAGGCATTAAATGCTGCTTATCAAAAATTTGATGATGAAAACCAATTTATTCGTTATCGCAAGCAACCTCCGGCATTAAAAGATGTAGAGCGCAGTAATTATTGTGATATTTCTCTTACAGAAGTTGAAGGTGGCTATATAATTATAAGTGCTATTGATAATTTACAAAAGGGAGCAGCCTCTCAAGCAGTTCAAAATATGAATATTGTCATGGGTGTAGATGAGGTATTAGGCTTGACCTAATTATCAATTAGTGTTTAATGCAAAGCATCTTTTATATTAATTTCATTGGAGTATTATGACCATAAAGTTTTCTTGCACATCATGTTCAAAAAATTTGGAAGTTAAACAGGAATATGCTGGTAAAAAAATCAAATGTCCCGCTTGTAAAACTGTATTGGTAGTACCTAGTGAATTAGGTCCATCAACTAAAAAGTCAAATCCTATAAAGGTAAAAAAACGCAAATGTAATGTTAAATGTAATGATTGCGGATCGACTTTTTCGGATATAGAGTGGTCACCGGATACTGTTTGTTTGGGGTGTCAATCGAAGAACTTCTTTCCTGTAGTAAAAAGTGAAGAAGATGTCGAGGATGATATTGTTTCGGCTGCAAAAACCAGCATCAGTACAATTAGGCGTAAACCTAAAAAAGTCAAAAGAGATGGTGTTGATTTCTCGATGGGTTGGAAGAAATCTCCTTTAGTTGGCGTTGCGCTTATTGTTGTTATTTTAGGCATGTGGATTAAAATGGGTGTTGATATGGTCAGTGATACGGGAAATAGACCAAAAATAGATATGATGTGTTCTGAATGTGATGCTGAGGTACGTGCAGAAATACCTAGGGGGGCACAACCTTGGGAGTGTCCAGAATGTGGTCAAAATTCTTTATACGCTGCTATGCAATGTGAAAATCATCATCATTTTCCCTTAAAACCATTAAAACTGCCAGAAATAGATATGTCTTGTCCAAAATGTGGCGCAAAAATGGTGTATGATGGTGATGCATATAGCTCTGGGATGCTAGTTTGTTCAGCTCAATTTGCAGAAGATGGCACTCCAGGTTGTTCAGGTCATATACCGGTATTGACATATTATTGTTATACCGATGGTAATGTTTGGGTTGTTTTACCAGATAAAAATGGCAAATTAAAAGAGGCTAAAAAATGTCCAAAATGTGGTTCTAAAGATTTTGTATCTTTTTATAATTACCAACCTCGTTGTCCTGAATGTGGAAGTACTGATTTGAGACCAATTACGCCGTATAAACGTCATAAAAAATAATTGTGGATTTATCAGAGGCCTTACAGATTGTTGATAAAATTAATGCAGCAAGTTCTGCATTAATTTTAAATTCACAAAATTCTGTGAAGTTATTATTAACTGCAATTTTAAGTTCGTCTCATGTTATTTTAAAAGGTGCTCCAGGCACTGGCAAAACATTATTGATTAAGAATATATCATCAATATTGGGTTTACAGCGTAGATCTATTCATTGTACTTCAGAAAGTCAAGCGTCTGATTTAAGTCAGATTTTACAACCGTTGTCGGATGGACAGATATTGTGCAATGTGTTGTCTATTGACGAAATTAACAGGGCGTCATTTGGGTTTCAAAGTCATTTATTAGAACTAATGGAGGATGGTTTTTTTTCTTTTGAACGCACAAAATATTATACAAAATTGCCTTTTACAGTTATAGCTACGCAAACTAATGATTATTCGTCAGATTCTTTTGCGTTATCAAAATCTCAATTAGATCGCTTTGGTATGATTATTCCATTGTCTTCGCCCAATGTCGATGAATTGATGGTAATGTTAAGCGATGATTATGAGAGTATGATAACTACCAATGCTTTGTGTGATATTGAGCAATTAAAATGTATACAGGCATATTGTCAAAGTGTTAATGTATCTAAAAAACAGGTTGGCTTAATAGCTAATCTTGTTGTGGCCACTTCTCCAGAAGCTAATACTGCGCCAGATATTGTAAAACGATATGTTAAACATGGAGCTGGCGTACGCGCAGCAAGAGCATTGTTGCAAACATCAAAAGCTTTGGCATTTATTAATGGCCGTACAGAGGTGATGGCAGATGATATATTTACATTGTTAGAGCCTGTTTTAGCGCATAGATTAGTTTTGAATTTTTCGGGATTTGCAAATGCAGTTGCAAGCCAATCGATTTTAGAGGCTGTAAAGCAAAGGTTTTTTTAAATGTCGCAGTTTTTACAGGAAGGCTTCCTGTCTAAGTTACAATATTTGGAGAGCCTAGGTGCGATCAATTTTTTTAAAAACTTGCTACCGGATTTAAATTTACAACAAATCACTATATTGTGTGATATTTCTGATGGTATGCATGCGATGTTTGATACGCTTAAGTATTCTGTATCTTGTATTGCTTGGTTATCTTTGAGAAGTCAAATATCTGTAAAGGTGATACCATTTAATGATAATCCTCAATTAAATGTCCCTGTGTTTAGCACACAGTCAGATTATAGACGGCTTGTATATTTTTTAGAGTCTTTAAAATTACAATCTAGTAGTAACATTAATAAGGTATTGGCAGAGTCAAAACCCAATAACAATAATATTACTATATTGGTTAGTGGGTTATTAAATTCAAATACACCTTTTTTTGAATGGTTATATGATACTCCAACTCAGATTATGATATTGCACTTATTTGAACCAAGCTTATTTGTAACATCTAATTGTCAATTTATAACAAATAAAGGTAATATATATAGAAATGAAGATACTTATATAAATATTGTCAAATTTCTTCAGGAAATTGATACTATTTGTGAGAAGTTGCATATTCCAATTGTTAGAATGGCGCAAAAAGATGGTTGGTTACATTTAGCTTATTATTTATTTAATTATCTGGAATATTGCAATGACAATTAAAATTAATGAAATATTTTATTCTATCCAGGGTGAGTCTTCTCATGCTGGCAGACCATGTATTTTTATTCGTTTTACTGGTTGTAATTTAAGATGTAGTTATTGTGATACTCAAGATGCATTTGAAATAGGGGAGAGTAAAACTATAGACGAAATATTATATGAAGTTGCACAATATAAAGCTAAATTGATTGAAATTACTGGTGGTGAGCCTCTTCAGCAGGGTAAAGAGTGTTTGCATTTGATTGATGAGTTGTTAAAAAAAGGTTATGAAATTTTATTGGAAACAAGCGGTTCTTATGATATATCGTGTTTACCAAAACAGGTTAAAGTTATTTTGGATATTAAAACGCCAGATTCTAAAATGCATAATCATAATGTATGGAGTAATTTAAACATTTTAAATTCAAGTTCAGAAATAAAATTTGTGTTAAATTCCGAAGCGGATTATATTTGGAGTAAAGAAATTTTACAAAAATATCTATTAGGTATTAATAATGAAATATTTTTTTCTCCAGTTACAAGTGCGGTAAACCCTAAAGATTTGGCAAATTGGATATGTCGTGATTGTTTGCCTGTTAAAATGCAGTTGCAATTACATAAATTTATATGGGGAGATGAACCAGAGGGTTCTAAAAATTAATTTTTGTTTTTACGTTTTAAATTTATTTTACGGGTTAGTTTGTATTTTGCCCAAACAAAATGCACACAGGCTAGTTGATATTTAAAACCATTTAATCCATCTAAAAAACCTAACTGAAAAATATATTTGCGTACAAATAATAAAGAAGGCCACAACCATATTTTTGCTAAACTTGGAATTTTCCCTGTTTTTAATCGCATTCTTAAATCTAGGATTAAATAATGTCTGTGTTTGCGAATATAATCGTTCATGGTGGGTGTTGTATCGTGTAACATACTATGTGTCAAATGACCAACTTTACCATCGACAATCATTTCTTCATGTACATCTCGCTGATAATAACCATATCCATTTTTAATTAGCCTAATTAATGCTTCGTTTTGCAATCCTCCAAATCTTAGAGGTTTGCCTAGCCATCGTACTTGTCTAGTAACCCAAAAGGCTCTGTAGGTGTTTTGATTTGTGATAACTTCTTGTATTTCTTGTGCTAATTTTTTTTCGATAAACTCATCTGCATCAACCAGTAAAATCCATTGCTTAGTTGCTTGTTTGATGCAATAATTTTTTTGTTTAGAAAAATTATCAAAAGGCCTAGTGAATATTTTAGCCCCATATGATTTGGCAATTTCTACGGTGTTATCATTAGAGCCAGAATCGACTAATATGATTTCATCTGCCCATTGTAATTTTTGTAGGCATAGGCCAATATGTTTTTCTTCGTTTTTAGTAATGATACAAACAGATAGCATTTAGCTATTGTCAGGGTATTAAAAAATACCCTGTTTTTTTTGTATTTCAGTTTGTAATACTCGTTGAAATTCACTCATATCATCTTCGGTTGGCTCGCCTTCACCACCTGGTAGTAAACCAAGTTGCCCATTGCCTTGTAATGCCCAATTGATTTTTGCTCCTGAGCTTAAATTAGCCGAGCCACTTAACACTGCTCCAGCTACAGGTACATCATCTATAGCGACTGTTGTTGCGCCACCTTCTGTTAGTTTTTTGTCTAATTTGGCTGCATGCTTGGCTTTTTCGGCATTTAAATCGTCAACAGCTTCGCTATCGGATGCCATAACATCATCTAAATCTGCCAAAATCATTTGTAAATCCATATATGTTATAATTTCATTATGGTCTTTTTTAAGTGCCTGTAAGATTGCTGTTTCTGATAGGCCGTTTTCTAAATATTGTTTGATAATTGGTGTTAGTTCTTCTTCTGTCATTTTTTTACCTCTATGAAAAAAGTGCATCAATAAAAGTGTTTTTATCGAATTTATCAAAATCTTCGATACCTTCGCCAGTACCAATATATCTGATTGGTACACCTAAATCACGTTGAATAGCAAGCAATACGCCACCCTTGGCTGTGCCATCTAGTTTAGTAGCTACAATACCAGTTACTTTAACATCTTTTTTAAATGTTTTTACCTGATTTAAGGCGTTTTGACCAGTGCAAGCATCGATAACCATTAGTACCTCATGGGGGGCTCCAGGTATTTTTTTATTGATAATATTAAATACTTTTTCTAATTCTAGCATTAAATTCTTTTTGTTGTGTAAGCGTCCAGCGGTATCAATAATTAATACATCTATGTCTCTTGCCAGTGCAGCTTCAGCAGCATCGTATGCCACAGTAGCAGGTGCAGCACCCTCGTTTTGACGTACAATTTGGCAACCAACTCTGTTTGCCCAAACCTCTAATTGCTCGGCCGCAGCAGCCCGAAAAGTATCAGAAGCTCCTAGTAAAACTTTTTTACCGTCTTTTACTAAACTATTTGCTAACTTGCCAATGGTTGTGGTTTTTCCGCTACCATTGACACCAACTACCAAAATAACATGTGGTTTCTTTTGATTAAAATCAATATCAGGTGGGTTTTTGCCCATTGTGTGATGTAACTCTTGTTTTAAATAATTGATAATTTGTTCATTATCATCTATTTTTTTGCCGACCCAGTCATCTTCTAATTTAGCAATTAATTTTGTGGTGATTAAAGCTCCGACATCTGCTGATAATAAAGTGCTTTGTAGTTCTTCTAAAAAGTCATCATCTATGGTGCGTCCAAGTCCAACTAGCTCTTTTAATCCATTTACTATTCCGCTACGAGTTTTATTAAGTGCCAAGTCTAAACCGCTTGCAGAGCGTTTTAGAGCTTTTATTTTATTTTTTTTGCGGATTGACAATAATAGCAATAGTAAGACCGATAAAATGGCTATCGCCAAATACATCGCCAAATTATAATGGTGCAATATCCAGTTTTGACTTATTGTAATGTAAGTGTTTATTTCTTTGATTATCTGTTGTGTATTCATGATTTAAGACTATTGTGTTTTAATTTTAAAGCTTCTAACGAAATACTTTTTATTTTGGGGTTTCCGACTTGTATATGACCGCCTTCATAATGAAAATCACTGCCACCTGTTAAAATTAGACCGTAATGTTTTGCCCAATGTAAGATTTGACGCCGTGTTTTTTCGTGTGAGTTTGGGTAAAGACCTTCGATACCAACTAAGCCAAATTCAACCATTTTCTTTAAAATTTCTTCTGGGAAATCTTCTCCAGGATGGGCTAATACGGGTAATGCGCCCGAAGCCAACATAGTCTTGATAACTTCTTCTGCATTAGCACTTTGATGTGGTTCGTAGACGTCACTATCATCGCCTATATATAATTTAAAAGCCTCACCATTATTGCTGACAATGCCTTTTTTAACCATAGCTTCTGCCAGGTGTAATCTGCCTAAGCTAGTTTTTGGATGGGGGATAGCTAGGTCTTCAAAACATATATCAACGCCTGTTTTTTGTAATTCTGCTATCATTTTTTGTATACGTTTTAAACGTGTATCACAAACCATGTCCAATAGACGTGTGGTTTTTTCATCAGTTAAGTCGATATAATAACACAATATATGCATTTCACGCCCATCGAGTCGCGAGCTAATTTCGGCTCCTGGAATCACTTCTATCCAGTGTTTGCGTCCAGCTTCGATGGCTTCTGTAATACCTCGGTAATTATCGTGATCTGTTAGTGATATAACGTCTATGCCAGCTTTTGCTGCACGTTCTACCAAATCAGTTGGACTATGCTTTCCGTCAGAATAGTAGGAATGCATATGTAAGTCGCCATACATTTCACCTGAGGCCATGATCTTTGCCAATACTATCTAATATACCATTAACAAATGCTCCCGATTTTGAAGAGCTAAAGCGTTTGGCCAATTCTACAGCTTCATTAATAGCTACTTTGTACGGAACGTCCTCAGAATTAAACATTTCATAAATCCCCATTCTTAGTAAAATTCTATCAATAGGAAGTATTCTATTTATGTGCCAATTTTTGGCACGTTCTTGAATTAATAAAACAGCTTTTTCTTTTTCTACGATAACGCCAGATACAAGGGTTTCAATGTAAGCAGGAGTTGTATTGGCAAGAGCAAAGTTGGAAACGGTTTGGCGTAAATGTTCCACTTCAAAGCCACTGCGTTTAGTGATTTCAGTAAGGTAGAGATATTGTAGGGATATTTCCCTGGCTAAAGTTCGGTTTCTCATGAGATGTTTCCTATTTGCGTATGTTAAAGAACGCCAATATAATAGTGATAAAATATCGATAGTCAATCAAAAGGAGTACGGTGATATCAATAGAAGATGCTTGTCAAACATACGGAATAGAACCTCTAACCATAGAGCAATGGATAGTCCAAGATGGAGTTGATTATCGTTATATTTGGCAAGGTAAAAATAAAATAAGAATGGTGCCACGTAGTTGGTTGATACAGCGTACAGCAGGAGAGGGCTTGCGCCCACAATTGTTAGACAGTAACGGTATGGCGATTGGTGGGGTCTTTAATGACTTGCCAGTATCACAAAATGCCATAGAGCCAAGTCATGGAGAGCAAAGAGCTTTTGAGATGTTGCAACAAGTTGTAAATTTACAAGAATATCAAGAAAAACGTATTATCAATAGCAATAGATGGTATGCCTCATTAATGTTGGTTATTTTTGCAATAATCGCAGTAGGTATTTATTACAATTGGCATAATAATACAACAAGTCTCGCATTAACTACTAAGCTTTCAGAGTTTTCTCAACGCACTTTAATTGAGCAAGAGCGTAATCAGTTACAAGAACAACTGTTAAAAGTGCAAGAAAGTTTAAATCACGCCATACAACAAGAGGCGTTATTAAATAGCCAATTAAAAAAGGAGCGCGATTTAAATTTAAGTTTAGCTCAAAAAGAAAAATCATTAATGGATAAACTCAGTCATTTAAAATTAGATATTAAAAATAAAAAATTACAAATGGCCAATCAGCATAATTTGGAGATAGACAAAAAGTTGGCTAAGCAGTATGCAAAAAATATTGAGTTAGATAAACAACAGATAGAATTAAAACATCAATTAAAAACTGCAGATTTGCATAGAGAATTGGCAGAGTTAAAAAACAGTTTTGAAAAAGTGAAGGCAAAATTAAAAAACAGAGACCAACAAATTAGAAATTTACAGTTAATGATAGGTAGATAATTTGTTAAAAATCTGTTTGTTTATTGGCTTTTTTTAGCATTTGTCGGCATAGATGGTATGGCCATTGTTTAAATGGATTATTGATTAAAGAACGTTGTAGCAAAACGCGTGCTATATTTGCGTTATTAGAATTTAATTCATATAAACCGATATAAAAATCTATAAGATATTTTGGTTCTACTTCGGCATATTTAAGACGAATGTCATCTGCATCTAGTTCTCCGGCAAATAGGCCTGCAATTTCTCCGATGAATGACGCAGTGTTATTTTTAGCAATATTTTCCCAATAGTCTAGGGCGCTTTCATCATCTAAAATTTCTAAAAGAGTAGCTTGTTTTAATAAGATAGTAATATTGTTTGGTTGGTTATTTAAGGCTTTATTAGCAATTATTAAAGCTTGTTCGTATTGAGAATTTTCCATAAGAATCTCAATAGCTAAATTTAGATTTGAATTTTCGGCCTTTAAAAAAGCAGATAGACTTTGGTTGCTATTGGCTAATTCAAATGTAACAAAGCGATGAAAAAAATCTTTAGACGGCCATCTTTTATAAATTTCGACACATTTGTCAAATTGTTTTTTATTTAAAAAATAATCTAATGCGTTAGATACAGCTGTTGTTATTATGGTATCATCAGTATTTTTGTTGTAAAAATAACTAAGTAAATCTGTCCATATATCGCCATTATGGTTTAATGCATTAATAAGTTGTGTTTTAAAAATATTTTTTAATTCTGTGTCTGCAATATTATTGGTTATTATAATATTGCGTAGGTGATTTAATTGTTGCCAATTATGTTTTTTTGTCAGTTTTGTCAGAGTTTTTTTAATGGTAGGCAATAACTCTTTATGAGGATATAACTCAATAAGTTGTGCCATCAAGTACGGTTTTTCATTGCATATTCTGGTAGCTAAAGTTTTAATTTTTTCTTCTACTATTAAATTTCCTTGGCACCATTGTATAGACTTTATGATGTCTAACGCCTCTGAGTAATGGCCAGTATTGTAATATTTAGGTAATAAATCTACAAATTCCCATTCCCAAGGAGTGGTAATATTTTGTGATGGGATACGTTTAATTAGTTTTTTTAATTCGTTAGATGCAGATTTTATTTCTCCAATATGAGCCAAAGCAAATACGTTTTGCAATATAGCATATTGAATTTGTATTTCACTTGCCGGCGCATTTAGATTTTTAGCTTTTATAATAGATTCAAAAATTTTATGAGCTTGTGTATATTTGCGTTGAGCCTCCAAAGTTAAGCCGGCATAGTATAGGGCTTCTACTGCCATAGCATCACCTTTATATGTAAGTGATTTAGATATTTGCATATAATCATTGTAGGCTTCATTTAAGTCGCCTTTAAAAAAATAAGTATGGGCAAAATCTAATCGTGTTGGCTTTAGAGGTAAATCTTCATAACGTATTTTTAAATTGGCTAATTCTCCATCGCTGTGATTTAATGTTATGCCTGCTTTTCTTTTATAAGGCACTTGTAAAATTTCTAAGCCTCTATATGTTAAAGCTGTTGGTGTAGCATCGTCATAGCGTGCCACTAGCCATGCTTGTAATCCTTGTAATTTAAAAGAAATGTTAATAACTTGACCAGCTTCCGGTTTGTCTATTTTTCGCATAGCTAAAATCTTGCCACCGCGCATTATTACCATTTCAAAATCCTGCCATTTGCCAAAAATAAATTGCAAACCGTTGTGCGATGTTTTACCTATAAATCCAGAAAGTCGTATATTGCCTCCCGTATCAGGTGTTTTAAAGGCAAAGTCTATTTGTAAATTGCCATTGTGTTCTCGATCATAATTTAAATTTATCACGTCATTTTCATCACTTAACAAAACACTATCAATAATGATGGTTTTTGATTTTTGTGAAGTGCTTCGCGTCCAATTTGCAAAATTATTTTGGCTAGAATTATCTGCGATATGCCAACGTGAAGTTTCTTCACGCTTTGTTTGTTTGGCAGCTTTTTTTGCTGCAAAAACTACTTTTTCTTTTTCGATTTCTATTTTATGGATTTGCCGTTTAGCGTTTTTTGAATTAATATTCATATAAAATAATGAGGCTACAGTAGACATTAAAGATATGCTAATAGCTGTAATGGCCATGGCATTTTTTTTCATACTTTGCATTAGATAATAATACTTTGATGTAGGTTTTGCTTTTATTTGTTGTCCACGTCTAAATGCAGCAATATCTTCGGCCATGGCTTTAGCACTTTGATAGCGACGTTCTGGCATGCGTTCCATTGCTTTAGATATGATAGTTGCCACGTCTGGATTCATTTGTGGATTTACTTTTTGTGGTGGTATAGGGTCTTCTGTTAATACCTTCATTAATATTGCCGCCGCAGAAGATGCGTCATAAGGTTTTTGTCCTGTAAAAATTTCATATAGTACAGCACCTAATGAGTATATATCCGAGCGTGGTGAGATACGTATTTTACCTTCTGCTTGTTCTGGTGGCATATATGCTGGAGTACCCAATGCTTGTCCAGTTTGAGTGTTGGTTTTATTGCCGGCACCTAGTTGTTTAGCAATGCCAAAATCACTGAGTAAAGCTTTTCCAAAATTATCAATTAAAATATTAGTAGGTTTTATATCGCGATGCACAATACTTCGTTTGTGGGCATAGGCAAGGGCGTTAGCTACTTGTTCTATGGCTTTTAGTCCACGTAATGGGCTTATGTCCTTGGTCTCAAGGGCAGCGCCTAAAGTTTGCCCCTCTATATATTCCATAGCAAAATAATGACGTTTGTTATAAACGCCTATATCAAAAATAGGCACAATATTTGGATGGGTTAAAGAGGCGACCGCCCTTGCTTCCGAATAAAATCTATTAATTTCATCACGGCCAGCAAATTCGCCAGATAACATCACTTTTAGAGCTACAATTCTGTCTAATCCTTTTTGTACTGCTTTGTAAACTACGGCATTTGCACCACGGGATATTTCTTCAATAATTTTATATTTGCCAAAGTCCATTTCTTTTAGTTCGGAACTCTGTGACATTACATCTTCATCGTCACTTTTTTCTTCGTGTTCATCAGAAAATAAAAATGTAGTTGAACCTAGCTTTAAGCTATCTCCGTTAGATAGCATGATTTTTTCTATTTCTCGACCGTTAACTTCGATTGTGTCAGTAACAGTAAGGTTGACAATATAAAAACGTTTTTTTATTTGGCTTAATTGAGCGTGGTATTCGCTCACTGCTGGGTCGGGGATAATCACTGCATTGGCGTCGCCACTGCCTAGGGAGTTGGTTTGTCCTAACTCATAACTTTCCCCGATATTTTTGCCAGCTAAAACAATTAAACGTGCCATTTGTCAACCTTACTTATTTATATAATTACTTTTGTATAATTAAACTTTTACCAGTCATTTCGGCTGGCTGTTCAATATTCATAACATCTAAAAGTGTTGGTGCTAAGTCACATAATGCTCCATCAGAGCGCAAATCTATTTTGTTGCTTTGTAAGTCATCTCTATTTGAAATTACAGAAGCCCACACGTCAAAGGTTGTATGCGACGTCATTGGCTCGCCTGTGGTATAATCTTGGGTTTGTTCAGAATTGCCGTGATCGGCAGATACAATCGCAACTCCGTTGTGTTTTAATATGGCTTGTATAACACGATCAGCTTCATAGTCAACAGTTTCAACAGCTTTGATAATAGCAGGGTGGATGCCAGTGTGTCCCACCATATCACAGTTTGCAAAATTCATAATAATAACATCAAACTCACCTTTTTCTATTTGCTCAATGGCCATATCGGCAGTTTCTTTTGCGCTCATTTCTGGTTGCAAATCATAAGTGGCAACCTTGGGCGAATCTGGCCCCATATGCACTTCACCAGGGCTTTTTTCATCTGATTGTCCGTTAAAAAAGAATGTAACATGGGCGTATTTTTCAGTTTCGGCAATGCGCAGTTGTGTTTTGCCTAAATTAGATAAGTAAGGGCCTAAAAGATTTTTCATAATAATAGGGGCATAGGCAATTTGTACTGATGCTCGGTTGCTGTTTTGCATACCATCATAATAATTGGTCATAGCAAGAAATGTAAAATCTTTTAATGGCACTGTAGCAAACTCTGCAAAGTCATTTAAAATAAATGCTTTGGTTAATTCTCTTGTTCTATCAAAACGGAAATTAGTAAAAAAGAAAACATCACCGTCTTTTATACCTTGATAATTATTTATACATCTTGGTTTTACAAATTCATCTGTTTCATCATTGTTATAAGCATCATCTATGGCATTTAATGCAGATGAAAAAGTATTGCACTGGGATATGCCACGCGCCACAATATCATAGGCCAGTTGAATCCTATCCCAATTTGTATCGCGATCCATAGCAAAATAACGCCCTGTTACGGTGGCTATTGCACCAAAATTTTCTTTATCCATCCAATCGGTAAGCAATTTGATATGTTCTTTAGCAGACGAAGGGGCTGTATCTCGACCATCAGTTATGATATGTAATAACACCTTATTACTATCCATACCTAAATCTTTGGCAAGTTGTAATGTTGCTAAAGTATGAGAGCTATGAGCGTGTACGCCTGCATCTTGCGTTAGCCCCATTAGATGTAATGTAGATCCTGTTTGTTTTGCTTTGTTAATGCTATCAACTATGGCATTATTTTTTGCATATTCACCACTTTTAATGTCTTCGTTGATACGTGCTAAACTTTGCCATACGACTCGGCCAGCACCGATATTTAAATGTCCAACCTCGCTAGATCCCATAGTACCTTCTGGTAATCCAACTGCTTGACTATCAGTTTTAATAAAAGTTGTTGGAAAATTTTTAATATAATTATCATTATTTGGTGTATTGGCATCGGAAATAGCATTAAATTGAGTATTTGGGTTATGCCCAAAACCGTCACGAATTATAATTGCGTATGGTGTTTTCATATTAATCCTTTAAAATGATTTAAATATTACATTATAGCATAAACGATATGATTCTCATGTATTTTATTGCATCTTTATGGTCTATCCTTATTATTTGAAATTATGTCTAAATTAAATTTTTTAATTATTTGTGTACTAGCTCTATTTGCCAGTGCTTGCTTAGATTTAAGTAGTTACGGTGTCGATCCAATTTTGCAAGATGATAGTGTTAAAATTATTTTAAAAGAGCAGGAACAGCAATTGCTTCAAGAATATAATAACTCAAGACGTTATAAAAATCCTGTAGTAGAAGTTGATTTAGAATTAATTAATAAAAGTTGGAACACCAAACACGATATATTGACCTTTGATTTTGCGCAACAAGTTCGCGATGAATTTGGCAAGCGTATTGCTGTGTTTGAAGCACGAGTTTTGAGATTGGTATTGCAAAATAAAAAAGATCGAGGTTGGTATTTATTACGACAAGAATTTTTATAAAGTGTCAGGTAATAAGTTTTCTGAAAAATTAAGACGTTTGACAGGTACTGCCATTTCTGAATATTCTATGATAGGAAATGGCGATAAAGTCTTAGTTGCCTGTAGTGGTGGATTAGATTCCACAGCTTTGATTTTAATTCTTAATGATATCTTAAAACGTTCGCCAGTTGATTTTCAAATTTATCCTGTAATGTTGCATCAAAATCAACCGGGGTTTAATCCAGATGAATTAATAAAGTGGTTTGCTAAAAGGCAAATCAAAATAGAGGTTATTTATGAGGATACATATAGTATAGTTGCAGATAAATCTTTCAATAAAACCAGTTGTAGTTTATGTGCCAGATTACGCAGGGGAATTTTATATACCTATGCTAAAAAAAACGGTTTTAATAAAATTGCACTTGGGCATCACCGCGATGATATCAACGAGACTTTATTATTGAATATATTTTTTGAAGGGTCATTAGCTACAATGCCAGCGGTTTTAAAGGCTAAGGATAATATTAATACTGTAATTAGACCTTTTTGTTTGGCTCCACAAAAACTAATTGTAGATTATGCAAAGTTTATTGATTTTCCAATTATTGACTGCGGTGATTGTGGCTATAGAGATAGTTTTAAACGTCAGAAAATACGCAATTTATTATTAGATTTAGAAACTAAACATCCCAATATAGGAGCTTCTATTTTGGGTGCGTGTAAAAATATTAAAGCCAATCATTTATTGGATAAAAATTATTTAAAATTGAAAGAAGACTAATATGCAAATCTCAGGAAGCTTAAACAAAATGCAAACTAAATGTAATTTATCTGGTGGTATGGTAGATTATAATTTGGTTATAGATGGTAAAGCTGTATTGCCACTTAATGATATTGTCGGTAAAGAAGTATCTATAAAATTTAATGGTTCAATTAGTTGTGTACATTGTGGTAAAAAAACTAAAAAAAGTTTTGGTCAAGGGGCGTGTTGGATTTGTTTTAACAAATTGGCTTGTAATGATATGTGTATTATGAAACCGGAAACTTGTCATTTTGCAGAAGGTACTTGTCGAGAGCCAAAATGGGCAAAACAAAATTGTTTTATGGAGCAGTGTTTGTATCTTGCACGTTCGGGAAGTATAAAAATAGGCATAACTCGTTTTAATAATCAACTTGTCAGGTGGGCAGATCAAGGTGCCTCAGAAGCTATGGTTATTGGTAAATTTCCCAATCGTTTTGAAGTTGGCAAGGCCGAAAAATCCATATCAGATGCTGGTATCACCGATAGAACAAGTTGGCACAAAATGTTAAAAAACGAGATCACTAACCAGCCATTTGAAGAAGTTTTAGAAAGTGTCAAAGAAATTTTAAATCCAGAACAAAAGCAATGTTTGTTGGATACCCCAAAGACAATTACTTTGGATTATCCTCATTTGGATTGGCCAAAAAAAGTTAAATCTACAAGGTTAGATAAAACCTCAGAGATTTCAGGAGTTTTAACAGCTATTAAAGGTCAATATTTAATATTTGATAATCAAGTTATAAATATAAGATCACATGCTGGGTATGACATAGATTTTAAATTTGTTTAAAATTTTACAAATCAATACCTTTTCTGGCTTTGATGCCGGATTTAAACGCATGTTTTTCGTCTTGAATTATCGATACTGTATCGGCAATATTGGTTAACTCTTGGCAAGCCATACGCCCCGTCAAAATCACACTTTGATTAGCGGGGCGATTTTGTATAGCGTGTATAACATCTTGTGTATCTAAATATTTATAATTTAACATATAGGTTATTTCGTCTAAAACAACTAAGTCTATTTTAGGATTTTGCAAAAGATCTTTGGCCTTTTGCCAGGTATTTTCTGCGGCCTTAATATCGTTGTCTTTATCTTGTGAGTTCCAAGTAAATCCAGTGTTCATTTGATATAAAAATACTTCTGGATGATATTTGGAGATGTAAATCTCTTCGCCGGTTTTTTGTTGTCCTTTAATAAATTGAATTATACCAACTTTATGACCGTAGCCTAAGCTTCTCATGACCATACCAAATGCCGATGTAGATTTGCCCTTGCCATTGCCAGTTAAGACAATGACAAGGTTTTTGTTTTTTGAGGCTTTTGAGATACCTTTATCCACAGCTTTTTTATATTTTTGCATTTTAGATTTGTGTTTGTTTTGCTCGTTAATCATTTTTTAATGTCATTTCTATGATTTCACGGGTATTGTCACTTATATTTTTATCGGCAACAATTGTATTTAAAGATTTTAACATGAGTAATTTTAGATTTTTAGGTAATTTGTTAAAATTGCGATATGCCCCCGCTAGCCTGGCGGCAATTTGTGGGTTGATAGCATCTATTTGGATTAATTGGGCAGTAAAAAAAACATAGCCACTGCCGTCTTCTTTATTAAATTGTAAATGATTATTGCTAAAAGCACCTATAACCGAACGTACAAAATTGGGTATTGTTTTGTCATAGATATCATCTTGTAATAATGTTTGTATTTTTGGTATGTCGCCAATGGTGTGTGAAGACGCTTGCAAAGCTAACCATTTTTGAATTACCAAATTGTCTTTATTCCATTTTTTATAAAAACTTTTTAATGCCTCATCGGCTCGGTTTAATTTTATTAATGCCTGTAAAGCACCTATTGTTTCTGTCATATTTAAAGCGTTGTCAAATTGCTTTTTAACCAAGTCAAAATATGAATTATCAGAGGCTAAAATATACAGTAGAGTATTTTTTAGCTCTCTTTCTTTAATACTTTTGGGGCTTAAATCGTTAGCGGGATTTAATTTCATATAAATTTTGGCAATGTCATGACCGTGGATATTAAATACTGCCGTTGTCAAATTTTTGCGTGCTTGGAAGGTGTCTTTAAAGTTTAATATTTTTTGTTGTGCAAGCAAAATGTCAACAGATGGTAATTGCAACATCTTTGCTGTAAAGGCAGGTTTGATTAAAGCTTGTTTTAAAACCTCGCCAATTAATTCTGTATAGGCTTGGTAATCTTGAATTTGGGCATTGTTTTGACATGCTTTTAATAAAATATTTTTGGATAAACTTTGTATTGCTTCAAAACGATTAAAATCATCATTGTCATGTTTGGCTAAAAACACATATTCAGCATTGCTATAATTATAGCTTATATTTACTGGCGCTGAGAAATTTCTATTTAATGAAAGTATAGGTTTTGCAGTTATATTGTTAAAAATAAAGGTTTGTTCTTCTTCGCATATCAATAATAGACCTTTGTCTATCAGGGGTTGTTTTGGGCATTGTATTTTAATGTCGTTTCCGTTGGCATCTAACAATCCAATACTCAATGGTATCAAAAGCGGTTTAAAATCTTGATATTTAAGCTTTGGGATTGATTGTTTTATATTGATATGTAAGCTGTTTTCTTTTGCGTTATAGCAGTCACTAATTTCTAAAAGAGGTGTTCCAGCCAAGTCGTACCAGCGTAAAAATTGTGTTAAATCAATGTCTGTAGCACTTTGCATAGCTTCAAAAAAATCTTCTGTAGTAATTGCCTGTCCATCAAATTTGTTAAAATAATAATCCATTGCTTGGTAAAATTTATCTTTGCCCAAAATAGTGTAATACATACGGATAACTTCGGCACCTTTTTCATATACAGTGGCTGTATAAAAATTATCCATTTTAATATAACTTTTTGGTTTGATTGGATGGGCAGTGGGGCCGGCGTCTTCTGGAAATTGCCTATTACGCAAGGTGCTTACATCGTCTATGCGTTGTAAAATTTCAGAATTCATATCGGCAGAAAAACACTGATCTCGAAATACTGTCAAACCTTCCTTTAAGGTTAATTGAAACCAATCTCGACAAGTTATGCGATTGCCTGTCCAGTTATGGAAATACTCATGGGCTATTACTGCTTCTATGCCCAAAAAATTATTGTCTGTGGCACTTTCTTGGTCGGCTAAGACGTAGCAAGAATTAAAAATATTTAAACCCTTGTTTTCCATGGCACCCATATTAAAAGAATCCACAGCTACAATCATATAAATATCTAAGTCGTATTCTCTTCCAAAACGCTTTTCATCCCATTGCATTGATTTTTTGAGTGATGTCATGGCGTGTTGACATTTGTTTTTATTGCCAGGGTCGCAATATATTTCTAAATTGATAGGGCGGTTACTTTTAGTGATAAATATGTCTTTGATGACATCCAAATTACCAGCTACTAAAGCAAATAAATAGCATGGTTTTGGGTTTGGATCTTGCCAGCACACCCAGTGTTTTGTGTCATCTTGACCACGTTCAATTGGGTTTCCATTGGAAAGTAAAATTGGGTAAAGTGTTTTGTCGGCATATATGGTTGTGGTAAAACAACTCATTACGTCTGGCCTGTCCATATAGTATGTAATACGTCTAAAACCGTTGGCCTCGCATTGGGTGCAAAGTATGTCGCCAGATTTATACAGACCTTCTAAAGCAGTATTTTTTAATGGGCTAATTTCTACGATGGTAGTTAGAGTAAATTTTTCCATCGGTGCGTTTATATGTAGTTCTGTATCGGTTATTGTGTAAGAGTTGCTGTTTAAATCCTTGTTATTTATTTGTATGGATTTTAATTTGAGGTTTTCGCCGTTTAAAATCAGTATATTATTGTTATCGGTAATCTTATTTGGTTTTATGCTTAATTGTGCTTTTACAATGGTGCTGTCTGCGTCTAATTTAAATTCTAAATCAGTATGGGTTATTAAATAATTTGGAGGAGTATAGTCTTTTAAGTATATGGTTTTTGTAGAGTTCATATTAACTTTCTGTCAGAAGATTATAAAACATAAAATATACAGCTTAAACTGAAATTAGGCTAGACTAATTTTATGTACAAAAAACTTAAAATTTTTTACATTTTTTCTTTACCTAGAGCATAAAAAAAACGATACTCACGAACGTGAATTTAAACGGTTTTTTTAATAACATAAGGAGAAAAAATGGCCGATTCTGCAAATAAAGTAGCTGGTAGTGTTGATGGTAAATATTATGTTGACGAAGAATGTATTGCATGTGATGCTTGCATTGGTGAAGCTCCAGATTTCTTTGAAATGGACGATGATAATGGCTTTGCTTTTGTAAAAGCTCAACCTTCAACAGATGAAGAAATCGAACAGTGTGAAGCTGCTATGGAAGCTTGTCCAGTAGAAGCTATCGGAAACGACGGCGAATAATAGTCAAACACAAAATATGTAATTTAAAGGCTCGGTTTTACCGAGCCTTTTTTATTTAGTTTTCCAAAATTTATCGATATCACTTAATAAACTTTGACTGGTAAGTTCGTCTGTGGATAATCTAAACCAGTCATTTGGCATACATTGGGCGTATTTTTTACTATAAAAACGTTTACCTAGTAAAACAATTAAACCTTTATCGTTTTCGGTTCTGATTACTCGCCCAGCAGCTTGTATAGTTTTTGCCATTGCAGGATATGTATAGGCATAGTTAAAACCATCGCCGTGGCGTTGTTCAAAATATTCTTTAATGCAATTTCGTTCTAAGGTAAAAGCGGGCAGTCCAGGGCCTATAATTATGGCGCCAATTACAGCATTGCCAGGTAAATCTATGCCTTCGGCAAAAATGCCTCCTTGCACGGCTAGTGTTACAGTTGGGGTGGTGGTGTTTGCCATTTCTTGTAATAATTGTTGGGCTTCATCCCTTGGCATTGCTGGTTTTTGAACCAGCAATTTAAACTCGGGAAGTTTTAATCGTTGGTAAATTTCATCTAAAAATATAAATGATGAAAAAAACAAAAAATAGTTGCCTAATTTTCTAGGTAAAATGCGTTCTATAGCGTCGGTTATTTTATCGTAATAATGAACTCTTTCGTTATATAATGTTGAAACTTGGGGTATTATAAGTAATTTGCGATTTTTTTGTGGAAATGGCGACAAAAATTCAGCGGATTGGGTAGAACTTGGTTCTAATCCTAAAATATTTGTATAAAACTTAAATGGCTTTATTGTTGCCGAAAATACAATAGTAGAAGCGCACATCTCCCAAATTTCGCATAAAAATTTAGATGGATCAGCACAGGTAATAACTAATTTATAACCGTTTGGGTTGACATTGTAAGTATGATAAAAATAATCACCTCGCATACGCGATACAGCACAAAAATCGCCTATATAGGCACATAGCTGTACCAGTGGATTGTTGGGCGATAAATATTCTTGGCTTTCACTGTAACGATTTAATAATTTGTTTAGATTTTGTTCTATTTCGTACAGTTGCTCATAGTCAAATTTTATCAACATGGAATGTCCATAGTGGTCGTCTGTATTACGATTGTATATGGGCGAATTTATGGTTTCATCGGGGCGTTTATCTAAAATAAACTGTATGGTTTGCTTGATTATTTGACTGCCTTGTAGGCTAAAAGGCTTGTTAATTGTATTTATGCTATTTAAAAATTGCTTTAATATTTCTTCATCTAATTCAGGTGAGTAATGATTCATAGCTCGGTTATGCAGATTGTGAGCTTCGTCGATAACCAGATTTAATTTATTGGCTTTGCCATCTTCGTCAAAGTATCGCTTGAGGGCTGTTTTGGGGGATATTGCGTAATTATAATCGCATATAATCACATCGCAGTGTGCAGTGGCGTCTAGGGATAGTTCAAATGGGCAAACTTGATATTTTTTGCCGTATTTGGTAAAGATTTCTTGGGTTAAAAGTCCTTCTGTAATTACTTTTTCAATTACTTTGTCTTTGCGTAGTTTGTCGTAATATTTTTGGGCATATTCACAGTATTTTGGATTGCAAATAACTTCTTCTTTTAGACAGATACGCTCCTTTGCGGTAATAATTAGTCCAGTTATGGGGCTTCCTATTTGGCGTAATTTTTCAATTGTTTGCAAGACCAGTAATTGCTGAGAATTTTTTGGTGTTAAATACATTACCTGTTTCCAGTTTAGCAGTGCATTTTTTAAAGCTGGTATTAAAACGCCAGCTGTTTTTCCTAAACCGGTAGGGGCTTGTAATATACCTTGTTTGTTGTTGTCAACAATATCACCTACCGTGTTCATAAGATCTATTTGACCTTCCCGTGGTCTACTAAAAGGAAACCCCAAATCGTTACCTATGCTTTGCCTGCCTTTATCTTTTTTTTGTTTTAACAATTCTTTTTTAATAAAAATATGCTGTCGTTTTTTTACCCAAATATTATGATTTACATCGTCATAATTTATGTTTAGGCATATATGCTCGTCGGGGTTTTGTACAGAAACCAAAAATAGTTGGCATATAGGTTTGATATTGTTATGGCTATAATACATCCATGCTGTAGTTTTAATTTCTAGTATGTGAGGGTTAAGTTCATCGTTACACAATTGTTGGTGCAGTGCATTTAGATTAAATGTAGGGATTATGTTTTCTAAAGTTACAATATCATTATTGACAAAAATACCACAGGTTATCGATGATAATTCGATATTTAAATCATCGTGCATTAGTTTTTTATATATAAAAAAATTTTTGCGATACCCCGTTATTAAACTTTGTTCGTCTTGAATATTTGCTAATAAATCATTGGCTTTTTCTTGTAGTCCGACTGGCAATTTATCTTTTTTATATTGATTTAAATTGCCTGTTTTTATTATTGGTTTACAAAAGTCTTTTACATTTATTTGTAACTTATTCACACCTTTTCCACTAGGTTTTTGCAATCTGTCACAATTGTGTCTAGCCAAGTTTTGGCAGAGTTTATATCATCTTTATCTAGGGTTTTTAAATTGCTTAAATATTTTGTATTATACATTTTAGAGCAAATTTCTGATGGTGCATTTGGCGGTGTATATGATGCAAAAAAACTTTTAAATTCGCTCCAAGCATCATGAAATTTTTGTTGAAAATCAATAGACTTGCTAGTTATATCTTTACCCATTGCTCGATGTTTTGCAATAGAATTAGGCATTGCTAATGCAAGTTTTTCTAAGCGGTTAATGCGTTCTGTTAATACTTCATTTAGGCGTGTATTAGCACCTTGCATACAAGCTTGTTGCCACTGATCCCATTGGCAAACTTGTCTTATTTGTTGATACCATGCTAACAGGGCATAAATATTGCCAATATATTCTAAATTGTGTTTAACTATACGCTTTATACAGCTATATGCGCCTATTGGATAATTTAGTTTTGCTTCGGATAATGTTTTTGGTATCAATAATTTGTCTATATCCTTTATGTCATTTCTTAAAATAGCTCCAGCTGCTATGATATTACCATATTCAACTTGTACGGGGCCAACACAGCCTCCTTGTCCGCCTAAAAATATTGGTTTTTGATTTAAAAAAACTCCTTTACTAACACAGCCAAATAAAGATGGGGTAGCCTTGTCTTGGTGTGGTGTAAAATTAAAATGAATATAAGAAGAGCCAACTTCACTGTGATTTTTGCGTGATGTACCACCGCTCATTAAGCAATCGCAAAAATTTATAAGTGAACCAAGTGTTACAAATGGTAATAATATGGTTTGTTTTAGTCCTACACAGTGGGCAGCATTAGCTTGTTCTTCAAGTAGTGTGCCAGGGCGAACATGGGCGGAAGATCCAAAAGATACACCATCTAAAAAGGTAGCACCATTAAAATAGCCACCTTTTAGTCGTACACCGTGTCCTAGTTGGCAATTGTCAATAGTTACAGGTGCTTCTTGGCCAATAATACATCCAGGTCCAATGCTGGTATCTTTGCCTGTGATGCGTGAACCGGGATAAAGAACAGTGTTTGGTGCTATTTGTGATGCTTTAACATTTATCCACTGAGATGCAGGTGCATAAATTGTTACACCTTTATCTATTAAATCGTTAATTATTTGATTCATAATAGTGCCTTTTTATGCTTTCTTTATCCCTCAGATTGGTGTTGCATTATATTATTGTGTAATTTTATTTATTTCTGTTACTGAAAGACCTGTGGCTTGGTAAATCATATCGTTTGATGCACCAGCTTTTTTAAGGTTTTTAACTATAGCGATAGTGGTTTCTTCTTTGCCTTTTTGCAAACCTTTCTCAATACCTTTTTCTACCCCTTCAAAATAGCCGTCTCCGTAGGCGGTGTCTATTGAATTTTTTAAATCGCGATAATATTTTAGGCTTAGTTCGTATTCGTCATATTCTTGTTCTGTGTATTGGGCTATTTCTGCTTGTTTAAATAATTTTTCAAATACGCGTTCTTGTAGTTTGGCAGGGCGTTTAGTTAAATCGTTTAGATTTTTAAGTACATACATCCACTTGTCAAATTGGGTTTCTAGTTGGTCTTCGGTTTTATTAAATTTAGGCATTTCTAAATAAACATAGGTTAGTTTATCATAAAACACCTTTTTGGTTTTAGTGTCTACTAATTTAACCTCATGATGAAAAATCTGATCATCGTCTTTGTCTTCATCAAAGACAAAATCTAAGATACCTATGGTATAAATTGCTTTTAATTTAAAATTCCAAGGGCCTTTTTGTGCCTGATGCTGAATAGGGAAAGATGAATAATAAATACTGCGGTCTTTAAAATAATTTTGTTTGGCTTTTTGAAGCTCAACAATAAATTTCTCGCCTTTTTCATTTTCGCAATAAATATCAAATATGGCCTTGCGTTCGTCTTGGTGACGGGGTAATAATTCGTTATTAAGATAGGTTAAATCTACAATAACACCCTCATCTTTTTGCAATAATTGATTTAAAAAATCAATTAATAAATCCTTATTTAGCTCTGTGCCAAATAATTTTTTAAAACCAAAATCCGTAAAAGGACTAATATAAGTATCTTTTAAATAACGAGCCATAGCACATAATTATATGTATGATGTTTTTTGGGGCAAGGTTTCTTTTGTAGATGTAAAATTCAGAATAGTTAAACAATAACATAACAGTTTTGTGCTAAAAAATACTTGCATAAATGTAATTTTTAAGTAGGTTGTGTTTAAACTTAAAATTTACAGTGTGATTGCGCTAATCATGTAAGAGGGTTTATGAACAAAACAATAGAAGAGTATTTTGTAAAGTTTGATGGTCTTGAGAGTGGGGATTTAAAACAATTAAAAGATGTAATTGAAGATTTTCAATCTAATGTGGCATTACCAGAGGCGGGTATAAAAAAAACAGATAGGGTACTTGTACTTATAAATAAAGCTTTAGATGGTAATATAGATCAAAATAAAGCATTTGTAAGTATTAAAACTGCTTTAAAAGAATTGAACTTTAGTTTAAATGATTTAAAACAGGTTTCTTTAACAGAGAGTTGTTGCACAAGCTCTGCAGAGAGCTTGAGCAACAACCAACAACCAACAACCAACAACCAACTAGATTGTCAGCCTGAACAAAATGTTGAATATGAAAATTTTGATGCTGGTTTAAGCCCCTTAATTGACATATTTACTGTTGAGGCAAGCGATCGTCTTGAAACCCTTGAAGCTTGGGTTATCGAGTTTGATAAACAAAACCCAGAAGCTTTAGATGCTATTAAGCGTACCATCCATACCTACAAGGGTGAATTTGGTTTATTGGATTTACACGATTATGTAGAGTTAATTCATTTTATCGAAAGTGAATTAATTAAAAATAATGTATCAACAAAAGTTATGTTAGCTTTTGTTGATACATTAAGGTTGGCAGTGTCTTTAGTTAAGGACATGAAAATTCCTAGGCTAAGTAATCAAGAAATAGAATTTTTTGGTTTAAAAAATATTAATAACAACACAACAGAACACTCAGATAGCGATAACGCTACCGATAACGATATAATAGAAGCCGAAACAGATTTAAATTTAGTTTTGCAAAATGATGCAAATATAATTGCTGATTTTTTTGATGAGGTAGAACAACATTTAGAGTCTGCCGAAACTATTTTAGTTAATTTAACAGATTTTTCTCATATACGTTTAGATGATATTAATACTATTTTTAGAGCTTTTCATTCTATTAAAGGTTCTGGTGGTTTATTAGCACTTGATGATTTTGTAAAAATTACTCATATTGCCGAGGATATTATAAGCAAGCTAAGGGATAAAAAAAATAATTTTTCAGAAGTTATAAAAACTGTTACCTTGGATACAATTGACGTATTAAGAGAATTAAAAGATAGTCTTAAGCAATCTTTGGAACAAGGTGTTCCTTTTAGCTTACCTGATAATTATTCGGTAGTTTATAATGATTTATTAAATTTGCAAAAAGAAAGTCAAAATAATGCAAAAATAGGTCAAAAAAAACAAGACAAAAAACAAAATATTAATGCTCAATTAGTTAATTCTAAAAAAACATTTGTTCATCAAGAAAGTATCCGTGTACCAGTGGATAGATTAAGCCATATTATTAATTTAATTGGCGAAACAGTCATATCCCAATCGCAGGTTACCCTGTCGGTAACTAATAAAATAGAAAAATTGGATAATATTCATAAAGAAATCAACACAACTAATAATTTATTAAAGGAGTTGCAAGAGTACGCTTTAAAATTGCGTATGGTAACTCTTGCTCCAATTTTTCAAAAAATGAAACGCTTGGTTTATGATTTATCTAGCAAATTAGATAAGCAAGTAAATTTTATAACCACGGGCGAAGATACCGAAATTGATAAATCTATTGTAGAAAAAATTAGTGATCCTCTGATGCATATTATGCGTAATGCAATGGATCACGGTTTGGAAACCCAAGAAGAACGCCTTAATACGGGTAAGGACAAACAAGGCACAATTACCTTATCTGCTTATCACAGCGCTGATAGTGTTGTGATAGAAATTAAAGATGATGGTAGGGGGCTAGATACCAAAAAGATATTGGCTAAAGCGGTAGAAAAAGGCATTGTTGATGCTGGTAAAAATTATTCGCAAGAAGAAATTTTTGATTTTCTTTTTTTGCCAGGGTTTTCTACGGCAGCTAAGGTAACTGATGTATCTGGGCGTGGCGTAGGTATGGATGTTGTAAAAAGATCTATAGAATCTCTTAGTGGCACTTTAAAAACATCTTCAACATTAGGGCACGGAAGTACCTTTACAATAATACTGCCTTTAACAATGGCAATAACAGACGGTATGGTGATAGCTCTTGGTGAAAATCGTTTTATTATCCCAATACTTAGCATTGTGGAATCTTTTGATATTGAACATCACGCTATTACCTCACTTTTGGGCAAGGGTAAAACGGTAAAATTGCGCGGTAAAATATATCCTTATTTACCATTAAGCGAATTTACCCAAACAGAGGGGAAAATAGAAACCATAATTTTGATTGAAGACCAATTAGGTTCTCAATTTGCACTTGGTGTAACAGGAATTGTGGGTGAACAGCAGGTTTTAGTTAAAAATTTAGGCTTGCCACATGGCTTATTAACAGAAGGTGTAAGCGGGGGAATAATTATGGGTGATGGCAGGGTTAGGTTAATACTTGATATAACGGCTATACATAAATGGATGAAACAAAACTAACAAGAAAGGATTGTTATGAGCGAAACAAACGACAACGACAGCAATAATTCCATTGCGTTGGGAGGGCAATATATGAGCTTTATATTGGGCAAACAAACATTTGCCATTCCCATACTTACGGTAAAAGAGATTATATCTTTAATGTCAATAACCCCAATACCGCGTATTCCGTCTGATTATCGCGGGGTTATTAATCTAAGGGGAACTATTATTCCCGTTGTAGATTTACGCATTAGATTTGGTATGGATGCAAAACCAGATGATAACGATATGGGCATTATTGTTATTTATCTGGAAGAAGAAACTAGGACTATTGAGTTGGGAGTTATTATTGATGATGTTCAAGAGGTCTTAGATATTGCCCAAGATGATATAGGCCCTGTGCCAGAGTTTGGCGAAAGTGTCGAAACAGAGTTTTTACTTGGTCTATATCAAAAAGGTGAAGAGGTTATTTCTCTTTTAGATATAGAAAAGGCTTTGTCAATTAAAGAAATTGAAAATATTTCAAAAATAAATCAAAAAACAAATAAATAGGAGAAGTTATGTTTTTTTCAAATAATGCAAAAAAAGAGGAATTACTTAAAGAAATCAAAACAGTAGCCAAACAGGTAGGAAGTGGCAATCTTGATGTACGTATTAGTGAAAGCAAATTTGATAATATCGATGCGCAAATAGCTAACGAAATCAACAATATGGTAGAGTCTATTTCAAAGCCGCTTAAAAATGCCGCACAAGTCATGGCAGATATATCATCAGGTAATATGTCTAACAAAGCTTCAGATTCTTTTGAAGGTATTTTTGGAAACTTAAATAGTAATATTAATAAAGCGTTAGATTTGGTGGTGTCTCATCAAGAATATACAGAGAATGTTTTAAAGAGTATAGCAGCACCCATGTTTGTGACAGACAAAGATTTATTGGTAGTTTCTATGAATGAAGCGATGGAGCAAGTTACAGGATTTAGAAAAGAAGAAGTTGTAGGTAAAATGCGATGTGATCAGTTATGTAATACATCTGTTTGTAATACAGAAAATTGTACTATTAAAAAATCTTTTATTACAAAAAATCCTACACTTGCTGAAATAGTAGCAACCAAAAGAAATGGTGATAAAATACCTGTATTTGCGGCTTGTTCTGCTATGTTTGATAAAGCTGGAAACGTTATTGGTGGTATGGAGGTCTTAACTGATCAAACAGAGCAAAAAGAAACCGTAGAGATACTGGCTAATTTAATTAAATTAGCACAAAATGGTGATCTTGATAAAAGAGCAGATCTTGGTAACTCCACTGGAGATTATCGTGCTTTGAGGGAAGGGTTTAATAAAATGTTAGACAGTGTGGCTACGCCTTTAAAAGATATAGGCACTATTTTAAATTTTGCAGCTCAAAAAGATTTAACTAAATTAGTGGTTAATCAATATAGTGGCGATTATGAAATTTTAAAACAAAATGTAAATGTGTTGATAAATAATCTTAAGGAAGCCCTTTCACAAGTTACAGGATCAGTTATTCAAATAACATCAGCTAGTCAGCAAATTGCTGCCGGCAGTCAATCTTTGGCTCAGGGTGCTAATGAGCAAGCTAGCTCCTTAGAAGAAACCACCGCTAGTTTAGAAGAGATGAACTCAATGGTTAAGCAAAATGCGGATAATACTGCTCAGGCAAGGGTGTTGGCAGAGGAGGCTAATAAAAATACTTTGGCAGGCGAAAAACAAGTGGCAGAGATGGTTGCTAATATGGAAGCTATTAAAAAAGCATCTGATGAAACAGCTGAGATTGTAAAAAATATTGATGATATTGCCAAGCAAACCAATCTATTGGCGCTTAATGCTGCGGTTGAAGCAGCGCGGGCAGGCGAAGCTGGTAGAGGTTTTGCCGTTGTTGCCGAAGAAGTTAGAAACCTTGCAGGACGCAGTGCCGAAGCCGCCAAAGAAACTGCGGCATTAATTAAAGGTTCTGCTGAAAAAGCAGACGCTGGTGTCAATGTGTCCAATTTGGCGGCAGAGGCTTTAACTGTAATTAAAGAATCGGTTGGTAAGGTTGATTCTATTATTCAAGAAATTGCCACAGCATCAGGGGAACAAGCTAAGGGCATAGATCAGATTAATGTTGCTATGGTTGAGTTGGATAAGGTTACTCAGGCAACTGCGGCAAATTCTGAAGAATCGGCATCCGTATCTGAAGAGCTAAGTGCTCAAACAGAAGAATTACAAGCTTTAATGGAAACTTTTATTATTGACGTAGGCAATGGACGTTCTGAAAAAACTATTGCAGCACCAAGGCAACAAAAAGCTATTTCTGCCTCAGCACCAGTTAAACCTGTGCAAGTATCACAGCCTAAGGCAATAGAGCATAAACAAGAAGATGTAATTCCAATGGATGAAGATACCCTTCGTGAATTCTAAAGATGGACAAGCTTACAATCGTCGTAATGACGATTGTAAGCATATTTTTTTACCGGCTTCATTAAAGGTTTTTAAAAAAGGTGAGCCTGTTTCAACAGTGGTAACCTTTGGTATTTGTGTTACTTTTTGGAGTGCCAAGGCATCATTTGTGGGGGTGTCGCATTTTACCCAACCTGCAATTTATGAGTCAACTAAGGCAACTGCCAAGTATGGTAACGTCGCCTTGCCGTTTATTATAAATAATTTAAGCCAATCCTTTGAGATGGATTTATTTGATGTACATATAATTGGTGGTGCTAAATTAGATGATAAAGATGCCCGAGGAGAAGCAAATATAAAGATAACCAAAAAAATTTTAGATAAATATAAAATTGCTTATACGTCAGAAGACTGCGGAGGGCTATATGGTAGAAAAATTATTTTTGATACAAAAAGTGGTGATATTTTTATTAAAAAAACTAAAGTTCTAAGGGAAAGTGATTGGGTATGAATAAAAACGAATTTAATATTTTAAGGGATAGAATTTACGCCAATACGGGGATAAAGTTAGAAGATAAGAAAAAAACATTGCTTGAAACAAGGTTGGCAAAACGGTTGAGAATTTTAAATTTAAATAATTTTAGTGAATATATTGATTATTTAGATAATGCCACAACCTTAGAAGAGTGGAATAACCTAGTTGAAGAAGTCTCGACAAATACGACACATTTTTTTAGAGAAGAAGCCCATTTTGAAATTTTAAAAGATTATTTAAAGCAAGAAGTGTTAAGCGGTAATAAAAAAATAAGAATGTGGTGTGGAGCAGCGTCTTCAGGGCAAGAACCTTGGTCGTTGATGATAACGGCTAGGCGTGCTGGTATAAGCCATAGTTTTGATTTTAAACTTTTATCGACTGATATAAATAGAACTGTATTAGAGCAAGGACGTAAAGGTGTTTATAACAGTAAAGAAATTTCATCGTTGCCAGTGGAGTTTAAAACAAAATATTTTAGCAATAATGGTGATTTTTATACCATTAAGCAAAGTCTTAAACCGCAGGCGTATTTTGCATGTATGAATTTAAAAAAATCACCTTATTTAATGAGCGGTCCATTTGATGTGATTTTTATTAGAAATGTAATGATATATTTTGATAACTCTTTACGTACAGTTATTGTTAAAGAGTGTAAAAGGTTATTAAAACAAGGAGGTTTATTGTTTGTTGGTCATGCGGAATCTTTGGTGGCACAGTTGGTTGATGGCTTTGAAAAAGTAGCCCCATCGGTATTTAGGAAGCTATAAAAATGAGCAAGAACCTCGTGGTGGGTATAGGCGAAGCATTGGTGACGGGTGATGATTGTGCCATTATTGTTACCCATGCGTTAGGTTCTTGTGTGGGAATTGCCGCCTATGATAGTAAATGTAGGGTGGGAGGTATTTTGCATTATATGCTACCAACATTGCCTAATAAAAAAGTTACTTATGAGGAATCTTGGAAGTACGGTGAAGAGGCAATACCTAATTTTTTTAAACTGCTTTATAAAAAAGGTGCTACAAAAGATAGTTTAAGGATTGTGATGGCAGGTGGTAGTGAATTATTGGGTACAACATCATTACCCATTGGTAGACGCAATGTTGTAATTGCCGAAAGACTTTTTAAAAAGAATAATGTTTTTATTGCCAATGAAGATACAGGAGGGGCAAAACCGCGTACTTTATATCTTGAAATGGCAAGCGGTAGGGTGTGGACAACTACGGCAGGTGTGGCAAAGGATTTATAAGGAGTAAAATGGCGTATTCAATATTGATAGTAGATGATTCGGCCTTGATAAGAAATGCTTTAAAAATAGCATTTGAAAAAACAAATTTACCAATTCAAAATTTATATATTGCAGTAAACGGCCATCAGGCGTTAGATGTAATAAATAATAATTGGGTGGATATAATTTTTACAGATTTGCATATGCCCAAGATGACTGGGTTTGAGCTTATTGAAAAAATTAAAAATAATCAGTTGTTTAGTGATATTCCAGCGGTGATTTTGTCTTCGGAAAGAAGCAAAGTAAAACTTGGAAAGCTTAAAGAGTTGGGTATAGAAGGGGTTATTCAAAAACCTTTTAAGGAATTTGAATTAAAAGAAATTGTTATAAAATTAGCAGGAGATTGGGAATATGAACATAGCCGAGAATTATCAAAAGATAACTCAGACAATTCTAGCGACTTTTGAGGAGACAACTCTTCTTTTTTGTGATGAATTAATCGATAGTGAAATCCCTTCAACAGCCGAAGGTATGGTTGGTTCTGAAGTACCTTTTACTTTGCAGGATAAATCTTATAAATTTGGGGTAATTGGCAATAGTGGGGTTTTTGTAAAGTATTTGGAAAGCTCCCCCGGATTG
>Ga0256837_1000456_pt1 | contig 34555 bp, 30 predicted proteins | sample 4562384metaG_FD_185976 | JGI IMG/M metagenome (GOLD analysis project Ga0256837, IMG submission 185976) | Hydrothermal vent microbial communities from Guaymas Basin, Mexico - 4561-384 | ecosystem: Environmental > Aquatic > Marine > Hydrothermal vents | place: Mexico: Guaymas Basin | collected... | reverse complement strand
CCTATGAAGTTGACATATGGGGAAAACTGAGGAACGAAAAGAGGGCAAAGCTCTCTTCCCTCCTTGCCCAAAAGGCTTACGCCGACGCAGTAAAGCTAAAACTAATCTCAGACGTAGCAAGCCTCTATTTTGACATATGCGCCGTCAACAGACAAATAGAGATAACGAAAGACCTTGTGAAAAAGCACGAAGAAAGTTTATCCCTTAGAGAAAAGCAGTACGAGACCGGCCTCATTGACATACTGCCCGTTGAAATGGAAAAGTCCCAGTTGAACAGCACAAAGCTTACGCTTGAAAAGCTCGTAGAAACAAAGAAGGTTTTAAACAACTCCCTCTCTCTTTTACTTGGAAGAGAACCTAAGGAAATCTTTGAGAAAAAAGAAATAAACTGCTCTAAGCTACCTGAACCGATAGAAATACCACCATTTTTGCCCTCTGAACTACTAAACAGGAGACCCGACATTATTCAGGCAGAAGAGGAACTTAAAGCCGCAAACTACAGTATAGGGGTGGCAAAAGCAAACTACTTCCCAAGTATTTCCCTCACAGGAGCTCTCGGATTTGAAAGTTCTACACTCTCCAACTTGGTTCAATCATCTGCAAAATTCTGGAACGTAGGAGCCTTAATAAGTGGACCCATCCTTGACTTTGGAAGGACTAAATCAAACGTGAAAGTTGCAGAATCCAGGAAAAGGCAGGCAGTTATTAATTATGTTCAAACAGTCAAAAGGGCCTTTTCTGAAGTCCACGAGGCTCTCTTAAGACTCCAATCTATAAAGAGGGAGATAGAGATCCAGGAGAAACTCCTTAAAAACTACCAAGAGATACTCCAAACAACCGTTAACCAGTATGAAAACGGTTTAGTTGACTACCTCAACGTAATCAGCGCAAAGCGAAACTACGAAAGGGCACAGCTTAAACTAGTTTCTTTAAAAAAGGAATACCTTCAGCAGGAAATTATGTTATACAAAGCTTTAGGAGGCGGCTGGAAAAGGGATATGCTGTTTAGCTCTAACAAGTGATTAAAAATAACTTTTGGTTCTGAGTGGCTTCCTCTCCGTAATCTTTACTTTTCCTCTCCAGAACTTCTCTTTTTCTTTTCTTCTTGTACTTGTATAAGACATATTTTGTCCTTTTAAAGGTCTAACATCAGTAATAAGGAACCTTATTAAATTAAAAGGAGGAGGGGATTATGAGGAACTATCAGAAAACTGCATTTATCCCCTACCCGGAGCTCCTCACGTTCCTTGACAGGTTCTGTCCGATGTGCAACTCACCTATCTCACTTAAAAAGACTGGTAAATTAGAAGCCCTCGTATGCTCTAATCCCAAGTGTCCCTACTACCAGGTTAGAGAAAAAGGAAACAAGAAGAGGGAGGGAGGAGCTATTGAGTGTTAGAGCTCTCAACCTCAAAGAGCCCCTCAACGAACTCTACAGGGTCAAAGGGACGCAGGTCTTCTATTCTCTCTCCGATTCCAACCAGCTTTATGGGAATTTTAAGCTCGCTGCAGATGGCTATAACGATTCCTCCCTTAGCCGTTCCGTCAAGTTTCGTAAGGGCTATTCCGGTAACGTCAGTAATCTCCTTAAAGGCCTTGGCCTGACTTATGGCGTTCTGGCCCGTATTGGCGTCAAGAACGAGAAGGATTTCGGCAGGCTGACCCGGAAACTCCCTTCCTATAACTTTCTTTATCTTGTGGATTTCTTTCATTAGCCTCTCTTTGTTGTGGAGCCTTCCGGCGGTGTCAACTATCAAGACATCATCTCCCTTGGCCTTTACGCTCTGAATCGCGTCATAGACAACGGCCGCCGGGTCTGTACCCTCTGCGGCTTTAACTATTCTGACTCCGGCTCTTTGGGCCCAGACCTCAAGCTGCTCAATCGCCGCAGCCCGGAAAGTATCTGCGGCCGCAAGGACTACAGAGTATCCCCTATCCTTAAGCTGTTTTGCCAACTTCCCTATCGTAGTGGTCTTCCCTACGCCGTTAACTCCGAGAACGAGAATTACCGAGGGCTTCTGGGAAAGGTTGAGCTCCCCTTTGCAGCTTAAAAGAATCTCCTTTAACCTCTCCTTTAAAAGCTCAAGGAGCTGGTCGGAGTTTTTTAACTTCCTCTTTTTGGCTTCACGCTTTAAGTAATCAATAAGCTCTAAGGTTGCATTCACACCAACATCTGCAAGGATTAACCTCTCCTCAAGCTCTTCAAATAAGGATTCGTCTATCTCCCTTCCCCTGAAGCCGGCAAGGCCGAGGGCGTCTCGGGTCTTCTTAAGACCCTCTTTAAAGCTCTTTAAGAGCTTTGAGCCGGTTAAACCTAACTTCTCCTCAACTTCCCTCTTCTTTACGGTATAGTCAAACTCGTACTCGGGAGGGACTTTCCCCTCAAGCTCTTTAAAAACCTTGTGGGCAAGTTCGTAAAGGCCCTCTTTAACGTAGAGGTTTGCAATGTGGTAGGAGGAGAGAAAGGCAAGAAGGGGATTTTGGGAGCTCCTTGCAACGTCGTAGAGGTTCCTTGCGGCCTGAAGGTTTCCCCTATACTCCTGCTCCATTCCTCTAAAGAAGGAGGAGTAGTCCTTTCCCAGCTCCTCTTCAATCTTCTCAAGGTAGGGCTCAAACTCCCTGTAGATTACGAGGTTCTTTAGGGTCTTTGCTACCGCGTCAACGAGCTCTCCCCTGCTGTAAATGAGGGCGTTATAAAGGGCTTCGGGGGCATCCTTTTCGCTCTCTTGAGCCAGCTTCAGCCACTTTTCGGGCTGGTTGGGGTTCTTCCTGAGCTCTTCCTTTAAAGAGGGTTTTTTCCTGAAAAATCCGAACATTGTCCGACTCCTTAACGTGTTAAGTTAGTCCACCCGACCTTACGCATTTAACAAACGCGAATAGGATAGCTCTCTATCGGTCGGAACGTATTTAGAGAGTATAGTCCAAACTACCGCGACATCAACTCCAAAGTAGCCGTGAACAAAAATCTTAAAAAGAGTTGGTTAATTTTACGAGTTTGCAGAGGAGCTCGTAGGGTCTTCCCTCTTCCATTAAGCTTACGGCTTTCTCTATTCCTTCCTCTACGCTCTCAACGGCGTCAGCGGTAAGGAGAGCAAAGGCAGCGTTAAGGGCAACGACGTCCCTCTTTGCTCCCCTTTCCTCTCCGGTTAAAACCCTCCTGACTATTTCCCTGTTCTCTTCTAAGGTCTCGCCGGCCAAGATTTCAGAGAGGGGAGCTCTACTAAGGCCGAAATCCTCCGGAACTACCGTGTAGCTCTTGATTTCGCCGTCTCTCAGCTCGGTTATTTTGGTCGCTCCGGTTATGGTTATCTCGTCTGTTCCGTCCTTACCGTGGACTACAAAAGCCTTCTTTGAGCCCAACTTTGAGAGGACGGCGGCCAACTTCTCCGTAAGCTCTTCCGAGTAAACCCCCATAAGTTGCCTCTGCGCCCCCGCAGGGTTCGTTAAAGGCCCTAAAACGTTGAATACCGTCCTTATACCGAGCTCTTTCCTGGGACGGACAACTGAGGCCATTGCAGGGTGGAACTTTGGGGCAAACATAAAGCCGAAGCCCAGCTCCTCTATACACCTTGCCACCTGCTCGGGCTCAAGGTCTATCTTCACGCCGAAGCTCTCCAAGATGTCGGCACTCCCGCACTTGCTCGTTATTGAGCGGTTTCCGTGCTTTGCAACGGGAACGCCACAGGAGGCAACGACAAGAGCTGTTGTAGTTGATATGTTGAAGGTTCCCTTTAGGTCTCCTCCCGTTCCGCAGGTGTCAACCAGCCTCTCCTTGAGCTCTTCAGACAGAGGAACCTTTTTAGCCTTTTCCCTCATAACCGAGGCAGCTCCGGAAATCTCATCTACGGTTTCACCTTTACACCTGAGGGCAACGAGAACTCCGGCTATCTGAACGTCGGTTAGAGCTCCCTCCATTATTCCGTTAAAGAGCTCCCTGCTCTCTTCAAAGGAGAGCTCTGTGCCCTCAACAAGCCTGTTTAAGAGCTCCTTAAACTCCATAACATCTCCAGTTGATTGGTTTTGAGAATTTTAACACCCTCAAACTCCCTACAGATAAGGCCGTTAACTTCGCCGAAGTCGTCAACGAGAAAGAGGTGGGAGGGGCAGGAGCAGTCGGAGGAGCCGAACGAGTCAACGGGAAAGGAGCCGTGGAGGGAGGAGATTAGGGAGGCAACCATACACTCAACCCGAAGGCCGGGAAGGAGAACCACAAGTTCGGGGGAGAAAAGGGGTGAGGTAGTTATAAAGTCAAGGTGCCAGTGCTTTTTCTTCTCTCTCTTAAGGTGGCGGGTGAGTCGGGAAGGGATTCCGCCGGAGCCGAAGGCAGAGCCGACGTAAACGTAAAAGCCCTTCTGGAGAGTGAAAAACTTTCCACTTCTAACGCTGAAGGAGAGCTCCCCCGAAAGGTAAAACTCAAGGAGGTAAGTTCCCTTCATGCTATCGGAGAGCGGGCAAAAGCCCCTACCTCCAAGGAGTCTTCTCCCTCAAGGAGGAAACGCCTGTAGCCGGCGTATGCGACCATTGCGCCGTTGTCGGAGGTGTACTCTAAGGGGGGAAGGTGGAGCTCCAAGCCAAGCTCCTTTAACCTCTCTCTCAAAAGGGAGTTGGCGGAAACCCCTCCAGAAACGGCAACCCTCTTAACTCCCGTCTCCTTAACGACCTTCTTCAGCTTACCCAGAAGGTAAGAGATTGCAGTCTCCTGAAAGGATGCGGCAATCTGGGGCGGAGGGTAGCCCTTCTCAACGAGCCTTCTGACTGCGGTCTTTATCCCGCTGAAGCTGTAGTTGAAGCCCTTAACGCGGGGTCTGGGAAGCTCAAGGAACTCCCCCCCGTATTCCCTGTAGAGCCTGTCTATGACGGGGCCTCCCGGGTAGCCCAAGCCGAGGAGCTTGGCAACTTTGTCGTAGGCCTCACCTACAGCGTCGTCAAGGGTTTTCCCCAAGAGCCTATACCTGCCGAGGGACTCAACGAGAACAATGAGGGTGTGGCCTCCGCTTACCACGAGGGCTATAAAGGGGTACTGGGGCTCAGAGCCAATAAAGGGGGAGAAGATGTGGGCCTCAATGTGGTGGACGGCCTTAAACGGAAGGGAGAGGGAGTAAGAAAGGCCTTTGCCGAAGGTAAGCCCCACCAAGAGGGCCGGAAGGAGGCCGGGGCGGTTCGTGGTACAGATTAGGGAGAGCTCCTTTACCTTAACTCCGGCAACCCTCAAGGCCTCATCAAAGACTAAGTCAATGTTCTCTGCGTGCTTCCTTGCTGCAATCTCCGGAACAACTCCCCCAAACTCCCTGTGGAAAGAGTACTGGGAGGAGACGATGTTTGAGAGAACCCTATTTCCTGTGGCGTCGTAAACGGCAACGGAAGTATCGTCGCAGGAAGTATCTATCCCCAAAACCAGCAACTACTCCTCCACAATGTCAAAGTAGATTTCCGGCCTTCTTCCCAGCCTCTCCTCAAACCGGCTCGCAACCGAGATAACCTTATCGGCAACTTCCCTCTTAACCTGAGGGCTCTTTTGGTCAACAACAACCTTTATACAGGCGTCAATGTAGATTTCGCAAACCGGAACAACCTCAACCCTCTTTACAAAGGGGAGTTCCTCAAGCTCCTTCACTCCTCACCCCTCTTTAAGACTATCACCTGATTTCTCAGGCTCTTAACGGTGTAGTTAAAGAGCTCCCTCAAGTCTCTGTACTCCTCGGGAGGGACAATTCTCTTATTTAGAATCATCTCGGCCATCATCGTGAGCTCCCCTTCCTCTTGACTCCAGGAAATCTTGAGAGAGCCGACCCTGTTTTTAAAGTTAAGGTTCTCAGGCTTAAAGAGGAGGGTATAACCGGAAGGGAGCTTAACGGTTGACTCAACGACCTTCTCCATCCTGTAGCCCACCACGAAGGGGTAGTGCCTCTCCTTTGCCGCAACGAGAGAGACTATACGGCTGAAGTCAGGGGCGGGGAACTTTGCAAGAAGGGTGTGGGAAGTTAAGGTGCCGTAGGAGTTATCCCTGCCATTTATTTTTATCCAGACATTGGGAATGTTGAGGTTTCTGTAGTCAGAAAGGCTGAACTCCTCAACGTCAAAGCCCGGGGAGATTCTGGAGGCAAGCTCGTCAACGTGCCTTTTAACCTGAGAAGGGGTCATCTCCGAAAGCCTTGCCCTCTCAATTACCGAGTAGATGCCGGTATAGGAAAACTTGAAGTTCCCCTTAAGACCTCCGAAAGGGGAGAGCTCAAATCTGCCGGTAAACCCTTCGGTGTTTGCAGAGGGCGGGTAAACGGGAGTCTCCTTTAAATCGCCCCTTTCCTTCTCAACGTCAACTACGAGGCTCCTCCTTCCCTGGTCGGAGGGCGGCAGGTAGCCGAAGGGGACGTAGTCGGAGGTGGTGTCAAGGAAGAGGAGCTTCCCCTTCCACTTTATCGCCGCAATCTCGTGGTTAAAGGCGGTAGGCATGGGCATCTCGGGGTCGGCGTCGGCCTTTGAGAGGGTGGGTATTAGAACAGGGTAGCCCTTAACTCCTATAACTTTAAGCATAGCTATTAAAAGGGTGGCGTGGTCTTTACAGTCTCCGTAACGGTTCCTCAGGACTTCGCCGGCCTTGTGAGGCTTATACCCGTTTATACCGAACTCCATTCCCACGTACCTGACGTTCTGGGAGACGAAGTTGTAGATTGCCCTAACCTTTTCCTCCAAACTCTTTTTACCTTCGGTTATTTTCAAGGTGGTCTCCCTAACGAGTTCGTCGGGCTCAAGGGCCTCTTTGGCAAGCTCCGAGTACCACCTTGCAACGTCGTTCCAGCTCCTTATTGAGGTTATGGCCACCTTTTTCGCAAGCTCACCGTAAGGGGGCATGTTCCTCTCCTTGTGGAGGGGCGGAACGTTTCGGAGCTCCCACCTTAAGACGGTATACCCATCCTCCCTCCTTACCTGAGGCTCGGCCTCTTTACCCTCCATGTGATAGGTTTTGTACTTGTAGTAGTGGCCTTGGGGAACATAGGCGGTGAAGGTGGCCTCCTTTACGGGAAAGAAGTCCTGAAAGTAGTTGGTAGTCCAGAAGTTGTTTTTCATGTAGGGCTTAAAGGTCTCAAGCCTGTAGGCGTACTTAATAACCGAGCCGGGAGCTACGGCAGGCATTGAGATTGTCTGGTACTTTAAGTCGGAGTAAATCGGAGCCTCTGAGACAAAAGGAGGGTAGACGACGTTAAAGGCCTTCTTATCGGGCTTAACAATTTTACCGTCGGGCGTAATCGTGTAGGCGTAGAGAACTTTTAATTTCTGGTGTTCGGTTGAAAAGGGGATAACAACCTCGCCGAACTCCTTAATTCCCCTCTTGTCAAGAATTTTTACGGCTTTCTCCTCAATCCAGACGCTCCTGCCGTCGGGGTAGAACTTTACCGTGCACCTATCGTAGAGGACTTCAGCCCCGAACTCTCCGGCAAGGGAGAAAAGGGGAAAAAGAATCAGGAAAAGGGCGGTCAGAAGCTGTCTTTTCATCTTTTACCTCCTTAAAGGGCTATTCCCTCTTCTCTTACGGCCTTTTCAAGGAGCTCTATTATCTCGTCAATCAACTCCTCGCTGTCTGCCTCAACCATTATCCTTAAGAGGGGCTCGGTTCCCGAGTAGCGGACGAGAACCCTTCCCCTGCCTGCAAGCTTTCCTTCCGCCTCCTTAATGGCCTCTTGAAGCTTTCCCAAGCTTTCAAGGGGAGGTTTCTCCTTTACCCTAACGTTTTTGAGCTTCTGGGGGTAGAGCTCTACCTGAGAGACTATCTCACTTAAAGGCTTCCTGAGGGATTTTATAAGGGAGGCAACAACTACCGAAGTAAGGATTCCGTCCCCGGTGGGCAGGAAGTCCCTCAGAATTATGTGTCCCGACTGCTCGCCGCCTACGAGAGCTCCTACCTCCTCCATCTTCTCAGAGACAAACCTGTCGCCGACTCCAGTCCTGTGGAGGTTTAGGCCGAGCTTCTTGAGGAATAGCTCAAGGCCGACGTTGCTCATTACCGTTGCAACAACTTCCCTGCACCTGTCAGAGTAGTGGGCGGCCAGAAGGCCGATGATTTTATCCCCGTCAACTACATTTCCCCTCTCATCTACGGCTATACACCTGTCGCCGTCTCCGTCGTAGGCAAAGCCGACGTTGAGGTTGAGCTCCCTGACCTTCTGGGCAAGGAACTCGGGGTGGAGAGCTCCGCACCCTTCATTTATGTTCTTACCGTCGGGCTCGGCGTTAAAGACGAAAACCTTTGCCCCGAGGGAGTTAAAAACTTCGGGAGCAATCTGGAAAGTTGCACCGTTGGCACAGTCAAGGCCCACCTTAAGGCCTGCAAGGTAGCGGCTGGCGCTCTCAAGGAACTTCTTGTAGGCCTCAACAAGGTTGTAGCCGTCAAAGACCCTTCCGATTTCCGAGGGCTCGGCCTTGGGCAGCTCGTACTTGTTGAAGATTACAAGCTCAAGGCCGCCCTCCTCGGCCTCGGAGAACTTCTTCCCCTCCGAGTTAAAGAACTTCAGGCCGTTATACTCGTAAGGGTTATGGGAGGCCGAGACCATAACTCCCCCCGAGAAGTCCCCCTCCCTGATTAGGAAAGAGATGCCCGGGGTGGGGATTACTCCTGCGTCAACAACGTCAACGCCGGCCGAGGTTAAACCGCTTATGAGGGCCGACTTAATCATGTCCGAGGAGAGCCTCGTATCTTCCCCCACGACTACGGTGTGCTTTTTGCCGGGGTACTTTGAGTTTAGGTAAACCCCGTAGGAGAGGCCTATCCTCTGAACCATCTCGGGAGTTAGGGGGAATTTGTTGGCTATTCCCCTTATTCCGTCGGTTCCGAAAAGTTTCTTCTTTACTTTCATCTATCTCCTCCCTTCTTTATTACAACTTTCACCTTTTTAGGCTCGGGCTGGAAGCGGGAAGAAAGGGGAACAACGAGCTCTACAGGAAGTTTAACCCCCTTAAGGTCAACTTCCTCGGTTTCAACAGTTATCGGTACTCCCTTTAACTCCTCAGGCAGGGAGAGGACGGCGTAGTTGGGGTGGAGCTCTATGAGAGCTCCAACAGGTAAACCTTTAAATTTTAGAACTATCGGTACTGCTACTCTAACGAGTTTTTCAACCTTAACCTCTATCTCTGAAGGTTCTATCTTCTTTACCTTCACAGAAAGCCCGAAATAAAAGTCTTCTCTTTTCAGCTTAACCTTAACCCAACCGCTCTTTCTCCCCAGTTCAGGAGGGAGTTTAAAAGAGACCTTAGTAAGCTCTTTTAACCTGTTTAAGTCCCTTCGGTAGCCCTCAATTACAAAAGTCAACTCCTTAGGCCTATAATCCACAACCCGGTAATCTCCGGTAATTATCGGTTCAACCCTTAGCTTGATAGTTGTTTCGGCAATCTCCTTGTTCGTAGCAAGAAACCAGAAAAGAAGGGCAAAAATAACGGCAAGGAGCTTTAGATGAAGGTTCTCTAAAAAAAGTTTACTAAGCCTCTTCATTGGCCTTCCTCAAAAAGTCAAGCTGAAACCTTCCCCTCTCAACTTTCCTAACAAGGAGCCCTTTGAGGACTTTCTTAAGTTTGGCAGGGTTAAGGTTCTTAATCAATTTACCCGAGTAAGAAACAGAAATAGCTCCCGTCTCTTCAGAAACCACAACGGCAACGGCATCGGTCTCTTCGGTTATTCCTATTGCAGCCCTGTGGCGAGTTCCAACTGTCTGAGGGAGGTTGGGGTTGAGGGATAGGGGGAGAAAAGCTCCGGCCTTGTAGACCCTGTCCTTTTTGATTATGGTGGCGCCGTCGTGTAAGGGGGTTCCCGGCCAGAAAAGGGTTATGAGGAGCTCCTGACTGACTTTGCCGTCAATGAGGGTTCCCGACTCAACGTAGTTATCAAGGTTTACATCCCTCTCTATAACAAGGAGAGCTCCGATTCTGTCCTCCGACATACTTGCACAGGCTCTGACAATCTCCTCAATTATCCTCTCGGCCTCCTCTTCAGAGGTAAAGATGCCGAACTGCTTCTCACCTATCCGGGCAAGAATCCTCCTTATCTCCGGCTGAAAGATAACTATCAGAGCAAAGATTCCAATTGTAAGGAGGTTATTGAAGATAAAGGAGAGAGTGTAGAGGTGGAGAACTTTCGCCACTACGCTTAAAAGGAGAACAGCCAGAAGACCTATGAGGATTTGAATGGCTCTGGTCTGGGAAAGGTAGACAAAGAGCCTGTAGATGAGAAAAGCTACGACAAGGATATCTATAACGTCCCAGAAGGTTATTTTCGGAATAAAGCTCAGCACCCGGCCTCCTCAACGGCCCGAAGGAGTTTTAAAAACTGATAGGTCTCCTTTACGTCGTGAACTCTAAAAATTTTTGCCCCTCCGTAGAAGGCGGGAGCAATAGCCCCTAAACTCCCTGCAAGCCTCTCCTGAGGTTCATCCTCTCCGGTAATTGCTCCTATAAAGCTCTTCCTTGAGGCTCCCACAAGTAGGGGCAGGCCGAAGACCCTAAACTCGGAGAACCTCTTTAGGATGCATAGGTTGTCCTCTAACCTCTTCCCGAAGCCGATTCCCGGGTCAAGGATAATTTTATCCCTCCCGATGCCCCTCTCAAGGGCAAACGAGAGCCTCTCCTCAAAGTAGTCGCAGATTTCCGAAACGGCGTCTTCGTAGTAGGGGTTCTTCTGCATGTCCCTCGGGGTTCCCTTAATGTGCATAATAACAACGGGACAGCCGAAGGAGGAGACGACCTCGGCCATCTTCGGGTCAAACTGCAGACCGCTTATGTCGTTTACCATGTCGGCACCTTCAAGGAGGGCCTGACGGGCAACTTCGGCCTTGTAGGTGTCAACGGAGATGAAGAAGCCTTCCCCCAATCTCTTTCTGACTTCACGGATAACGGGGATAACTCTTCTGAGCTCCTCCTCAAGGGGAACGGGGGGAGCTCCCGGCCTCGTTGACTCACCTCCAACGTCAACAATTTTCCCGCCTTGGGAGATAATCTCTTCAGCCCTCTTAAGAGCAAGCTCAACGGTCGTGTACCTGCCTCCATCAGAGAAGGAGTCGGGGGTGGCGTTAAGGATTCCCATTACGACCGGCTCTTTTAGGGGGAGCTCCTTCCCCCGATAGGTGAGGGTAAACTCACTTTTAAGGTAATTACCGAGGGCTCTTATTAAAGAGTTAGAGAGTTCCCTGAGGCCGAAGGGCTGCTCCTTCAGTTTCTCCGCCAACCTCTCAAGTTCCCTCTCACTAACCAGAAGGAGGACTTTCCAGAGCCCCTTCTCAAAGGAAGAGGCCTTTCTTGGAACGGCACAGTCTCCGCCTACAGAGATTGCGTCCTGCTTCAGGATATTTGCAGCCCTCGTGTCAATCCCGTCAATCTCAAGGAGGTAAACCCTTCCCTTCTTGGATATTATCTCGGCCCCCTTAGAAGTATTTCCCAGCGAGAGGAGGTAATCCCTCAGGGAAACCTTGTCTTTAAACTCTTTTACCCTTACTTTCACCTTAACCCAACTCTCCGGTTTTTCGGGAGATTATAGATGAAAACCGTAATAACTACCCACAAAAATATGGACCTTGACGCCTTAGGAGCGGTAATAGGGGTAAAGAAGCTCTGCCCGGAGGCAGAGGTAGTCCTCCCCGAGACCAAGGGAGAAGACGTAATAAAGCTCCTTGAGGAAAATCCCGAAATTCTTGAGTTTACTGAAGAGAGGGAGTTTGAAGGAGAGGTAGGAAAGCTCATCGTAGTTGACACAGACAGCCTTGAGAGGATTCCCGACTCACTAAAAGGAAAAATAGGGGAGAGGACGGAAATAGTCGTCTTTGACCACCACTCAAGGGAGCTCTTAGAGAAAGTCTCACAGCTCCACTACAAGGAGGCGGGAGCGACGACTTCAATAGTAGCCCTGATTTTAAAGGGGAAAGGACTGACGCCGAGCCCTTATGAGGCAAGTGTAATGCTTGCCGGGATATACTCCGATACGGGCTCATTCAGGTACCCATCAACAAAGCCGATAGACTTCTTAGCCGCCGCATTTCTGCTCTCGGTAGGGGCAGAGATAGAGTTTGCGAAGAAGTACCTTCCGAAAGAGCTAACCGAGAGGGAGATAGACCTGCTGAAAGTCCTAAAGGACAACCTGAGGATAGTTGAAGTTCACGGAAATCAAATCGGGATAACCTACGGAAGGTTTGACTCCTACGTAGGGGACGTAGCTCCGCTGATAAGTAGGCTAATGGAAATTTACTCCCTCCCTGCGGCTTTCGGGGTGGTTGAAGTTCAGTCAACGACGTTCCTCATAGGAAGGAGCAGAAGCCCCAAAGTTGACGCCTCAAAGGTTGCAGAGAGGTTCGGAGGGGGAGGCCACAGGGAGGCGGCCTCGGCCTCAATAAAGGGAAAGACAGTCTTTGAAGTCCTTGAAGAGCTGAGGGAGGTCTTGAAGGAGGTCGTGGTACCCCTTAAGAAGGCCGAAGACATAATGACCTCCCCTCCGATAGTAATAGGAGAAAAAGCAACGGTTAAAGAGGCCAGAAAAATCCTAATGAAGAACAGCATAAACGCCGCTGCGGTGGTAAACGAGAGGGGAGAGATTGAGGGGATAGTAAACAGGGCTCTCCTTGACAAGGCAATCTACATGGGGCTTGAGGAGAGCCCCGTTAAGGATGTTATGGAGAGGGAGTTCTTAACCGTAAGCCCCAAAGAGCCCATAAGCAAGGTTGAAGAGATAATTGTCAACCGCCAGCAGAGTTTCGTTCCCGTAGTTGAGGGTAAAAGGGTCGTAGGGGTTATAACGAGAACCGACGTACTGATGAACCTCTACAGAAAGGAGATTGAGGAGACTCAGGAGTACTACGAGAAGAGGAAAGAGGGAGAGCCCCACTACAGGAACGTTAAGGGTAAGCTGAAGGAGGCACTCCCCGAAAACCTCTTTAACCTCGTTAGGGAAATAGGAAGGATTGCAGACAGGCTCGGGGTAAACGCCTACATAGTCGGAGGCTTTGTAAGGGATTTAATAATAGACAGGAAGAACTACGACATTGACATAGTGGTTGAAGGGGACGCGACCGAGTTCGCAAAGGTTGTTGGGAGAGAGGTAAAGGCAAAAGTCCACACCTTTGAGCGGTTTAAAACCGCAACGCTGGTTTTTGAGGACGGAACGCGGATAGACATGGCCTCGGCAAGGACGGAGGTTTACCGCTCGCCGGGAGCTCTCCCTGAGGTTGAGTCGGCCCCCCTTAAGAAAGACCTCTTCAGGCGGGACTTTACGATAAATACCTTGGCAATAAAGATAAACGAAAAGGAGCTCGGAAGGTTAATAGACTTTTTCGGAGCTCTCAAGGACATAAGGGACAGGAAGATAAGGGTGCTCCACGCCCTCTCCTTTGTTGAAGACCCGACGAGGATTTTAAGGGCTTTAAGGTTTGCAACGAGGTATAGGTTTACTCTCGGTAAGCACACCGAGAAGCTCTTAAAGATGGCGGTTGAGAGGAAGCTCTTTAAAACGGTTGAAGGCCAGAGGATTTACCACGAGCTTAAACAGATTTTGAACGAGGAGAATCCCCTGAGGGTCTTCCTCAAGATGGAGAAGTACGGGGTTTTGAAGGAGCTCTTCCCCGGCCTCAGGTGGGACAGGAACAAGAAAGACCTCTTTGAGAGGGTAAGGAAGATTGTAATCTGGCACAAGCTCAACTTCCCGGAAAAAGAGAGCTCCTACCACATTACCTACTTAGGGGCACTCTTCTACAGGGAGCCCTACGAGAGAGTAGAGGAGTACCTTAAGGCGTTGGCAATGCCCGAGAAGGAGGAGGAGCTCCTAAGGAGAGTTCTGAAGGAGTTCTACCCCACCCTGAGGGAGCTCAAAAGGGCTAAACTTCCCAGCCAAGTCTACCGTCTCCTTGAGAAAAAGCCCGAGGAGCTCCTAATCCTCTTGGGAGCCATATCGGAGGAAGTCAAGGAGAAGGTCTTAAAGTTTATGAAGGAGGACAGGTTCGTTAAGCCCCTCGTGGGAGGGGAGGAGCTCAAAGAGATGGGGCTTAAGCCAGGACCGGTTTATAAGAAAATTCTAAATAGAGTAAAATACGCAGTACTTGACGGAAAAGTTGCAGCCGACGATAAAAACGGGCAGCTTGCCCTTGCCCGGGAGCTGGTAAATGAAGTTAAGGAGTGAAACGGCGCTAAACTTAGGGCTCACCATCCTTCTCTCCTTCTCCGTTGCCTACTTTATCTCCTCCTTGGCCCTCTTAAAAGTTGAGCCCTGCTTCAGAGTTTCCCTGCCCTTACCCCCGAAAACATCCGAAAGAGCTCCCGAGCTGAGCTACTCCTTTGAGAGAGAGGGCTTCTTCCTCTCTAAAGGAGGTAAAAGAGAGGAGAAGGTAAGGGAGGAGCAGCAGGTTATAACTACTTTCCAAAACTACACTTTAAAGGGAACGGTCGTCTGCTCAAAGTGTGGCCACAGTATAGCGATTTTAAAGGATAGCTCAGGGAAAACCGTCATAGTCTCGGAAGGAGAGGAAATCGGAGGCTACACCTTGAAGAAGGTCTACCCGGAAGAGGTGGTTTTAGTAAAAGGAAAGAAGGAGTTCATTCTACAGCTAAAGGGGAAGGAGGAACTTAAAGAGAAAAGAGAGGAAACAGTTTCCGCAGGAAGGGAGAGCTACACGGTTAAAAGGAGCGAGATTATTAAGCAGATTTCGTCGGGCGACTTCCTCAAGTACATAAGTATAGTACCTATTAAAAACCCCCAAGGCCTCAAGGTCAACTACGTAAACCCGAGGAGCTTTATCTACAAGTTAGGGATAAGGCCGGGAGATGTAATCGTCTCAATAAACGAAATAAGGATTAAGAGTCCCGAGGACTCCTTCGCCGCCTTTGAGAAGTTAAAGAGCGCAGACTCAATAACCATAACTGTTTTAAGGAGAGGAAAGGAAGTTAAACTCCACTACGAAATTGAATAGGGAGAGAAAAAAGATGAGGAGGAAACTGGTAGCCCTGTGTAGCCTGCTGATTCTGGCGGGAACTCCCCTAAAAGGCCTGCCTCAGGAGGCAACTTCTGTTCAGGTAAACTTTGAAGACGTTGACATAAAAGACTTCACGAAAATCGTAAGTAAAGCAACGGGGAAGAACATAGTAGTTCCCCCCACCTTAAGGGGAAAGATAACGATTGTCTCCCCCGAGCCGATTCCCAAAAAGGAGCTCCTTAACTTATTCGCTGCAGCCCTTGACGAGCTCGGCTACCAGATAGTTGACTACGGCTCTTATGCGAAAATCGTCAGGAACAGGGAGGCAGCAAGGGAGTCGGCAACCGTAGCAAGGGGAAAGGTTGACGGAGGGGACAGAGTTCTAACCTATATCTACATTCCCAAACACCTAATGGTCGTAAACCTCCAGAGTATGGTAAGGAACATGCTCTCGGGGGTCGGAAGGGTAAGCTTCGTTAAAGATTCAAATGCTCTCGTAGTGACGGATAAAGAGAAAAACATTCACAGGCTCATAACGGTGCTAAACAGGCTTGACAGAAGTCCCGTAAAGCTCCAGATAGCCTCCTACCACCTTAAAAACGCCAAAGCAAAAGACGTTGAAAGAGTTCTCAAGGCCCTACTTGAAAGGGGATTTGCTTTTGACGTAGCAAAAACCTTCCCGATTCCCGGAAGGGAGTACTTCCACTTTGCGGTAGACGAGAGGACAAACACCCTCTACCTCGTAGCAACCCCGAAAATCGTAGCTCAGGTAAACTCCCTGATAGGGAAACTTGACAGGCCTTTAGAGGTCAAGCAGGGGAACGTCCACATAGTAAAGCTCAACTACGCCTTTGCAGAGGATACGGCAAAAGTTCTTGACAGCCTCTTTAAGGGGAGCGATAAGAAAAAGTACGGCTTAACGGGAGCGGTAAAAATAGTTGCAGACAAGGCCAGCAACTCCCTCATAATCCTCTCAAAGCCTGAAGACTTCTCAGTAATCAAAGAAATAGTAAAGAGCATTGACGTAAAGAGGCCTCAGGTCTTCGTTGAAGTACAGATTGTTGAGATGTCAATGGATAAGCTCCTCCAGATGGGGGTTGAGTGGAAGTTCCTCTCCAGGGGAGAGCATACCCCCTTCGGAGGAAGCCTCTACGGAAACCTTCCACTCCAGCCGGGCTACCCATCCGCTTCACCGGGCTTGCTTTTAGGTATTGCAAAGTGGAGAGACGGAACGCCAGACATCGGACTCTTAATTAACGCTTACGCAAAGGAGGGAGGGGTTAACGTAATAGCAACCCCTCAAATTTTAACTCTTGACAACGAAGAGGCCGAAATTAACATCTCAAAGGTAATCCCCTACTCTACCGGAATGAAGTACGACGCCAACAACAACCCGGTTATCTCCTACGACTACAAGGACGTAGGAATAGTTTTAAAGATAACTCCCCACATAACCGCCTCCGGAGAGGTAAGGCTAAAGGTTTACGAAAAAGTTGAAGACGTTGTCGGCTACGCAAACGCTGACCAGACTGCCCCCATCACCTCAAAGAGGGAGGCCAGAACCACTGTTGACGTTAAAGACGGCCAGACCCTCGTAATCGGAGGACTTATTAAAAAGAAGAAACTTTCAACTGTTGAAAGGGTCCCGATTTTGGGAAGCATTCCTGTTGTAGGAAACCTCTTTAAGAAGACGGGGCACCAGATTGAGAAGACAAACCTCTTAGTATTCATAACTCCGCGGGTTGTTAGGAACGTTGAAGAGGAGAATACCCTTACACAGCTTAAGGTTGCTCAGTACAGGGAGAACATCCTTGAAATTAAAAAAGCCAGGAAAGGAATACTTTCAGACGTAAAGGGATTCGGTAAGTTTGAACTGAATGAAGGACCGGAAATTGAGGTTAAAGAGCTTAAGTGAGAAAGAGTTTATAGAGAAGTTAAAGGAGAAAGGGCTTTTGCCCGAACAGGAGCTCTCCTCCTTCAGAGAGGCCTCGGGCCTTCTAAAGTGGCACCTTAAAGAGACGGAGGAGGCCTTTAAAGAGGCCGGTTTTGAGTTTTTAAGAAACCCTCCCCGGCCTGAGAGGGAGCTCCTTGAGAAGGTTCCCTATCAACTTATAAGGCGGGAGAGGATTATTCCCCTCTACCTTGACGGGGAAGAGGTAGTAGCCGCAACCGACAACCCCTTTAACAGAGAAGGGGTAAAAAAGATTGAGTGGCTCCTCTCAAAACCGGTAAGGGTTACAGTAAGCCCGTACGACGAAATAAACAGACTCCTTTCAAAAGAGGAAGAGAGAGGAGAAGAGGTTGAAACAGAAGGAGTAGAGGAGGACATTCTAACCTCTCAGGAAGAGGCCCCGGCAGTACAGCTCATAAACGAGATTCTGATGCTTGCGGTAAGGGGAAGGGCGAGCGACATCCACTTTGAGCCCTTTAAGGACAGAATGAGGGTAAGGCTGAGGGTTGACGGGGTTTTAAAGACCGTAAGGGAGATACCCAAAAGCCGAATTCCTGCCGTTGTATCAAGACTAAAGATAATGGCCAACCTTGACATAGCCGAAAAGAGGCTCCCTCAGGACGGCAGGATAATGGTAAAGGCAGGGGGAAAGGAGATAGACATAAGGGTCTCAACCCTTCCCACCTACTTCGGGGAGAGAGTGGTTTTAAGACTCTTAATGAAGGAGAGCATCCTTTACTCTACGAAAGAACTGGGGCTCCTGCCCGAGGACTATGAAAAGTTTATGAAGTTAATAGGCTCACCCCACGGAATTATCCTCGTTACCGGTCCGACGGGCTCGGGTAAAACCACAACCCTCTACGCAGCCCTTTCGGAGATAAACAGAGAAGAGATTAACGTAATAACCGTTGAAGACCCCGTTGAGTACCAGCTTGACGGAATCTCCCAAGTCCAAGTAAAACCCGAGATAGGCTTAACTTTTGCAAATGCCTTAAGGAGTATCTTAAGGCAGGACCCCGACGTAATAATGGTGGGAGAAATCAGGGATACCGAAACTGCCGAGATTGCAATCCAATCGGCACTGACGGGACACCTGGTCTTCTCAACCCTTCACACAAACGACGCCCCTTCGTCAATAACGAGGCTTACCGACATGGGAATAGAGCCCTTCTTGGTTGCCTCATCTGTAATAGGAGTCGTAGCCCAGAGGCTCGTAAGGAAAGTCTGCCCGTACTGTAAGGAGCTCTACACACCCACCGATGAGGAGAAGAGGGAGCTCGGCCTAACCGAGTTCAACGGGAAGTTTGCAAGGGGGAGGGGGTGTGAGCACTGCCTCGGAACCGGGTACTTGGGAAGAACTGCAATCTACGAAATCCTCACGGTGGATAAGGAGATTAAGCGCCTGATTCTTGAAAGGAGGGACAGCGACGAGATTAAAGAGAGGGCGGTTAAGAGGGGCATGAAGACCTTGAAGATGGATGGCGCAGTTAAAGTGGCAATGGGAATAACTACTCCCGAAGAAGTCCTCAGGGTGGCAAGGAGCTGATGGCCGTATTTTCTTATAAGGGCATTAATCAAGAGGGAAAAGAGGTTAAAGGGGTTATTGAGGCCCCCTCAAAGTCGGCAGCTTACTCGCTACTAAAGAAAAAAGGGATTTTCCCCTACAAAATTGAGGAGGAAGAAAGAAGAGAGAGAGAAAAGGAGCTCCCTTTCAGGTTTAAAAGGAGTTCTCCCTCTCCGCAGGAGCTTATAGTCTTCCTTAGAACCCTCTCCACCCTCCTCAGTGCCGGCGTTCCCATCGTAGAGGCCGTAGAGTCCTTCGCAGAGTCGGAGGAGTCAAAACACTTGGCGGTCTTCTTTAAGAAGGTGGCATCAAGGTTAAAGGAGGGAGCTCCCCTGAGCACCGCCCTTCGTGAAGCAGGAGTAAAAGACCAGATAGTAATAGCGCTGGTAAAGTCCGGCGAGAAGTCGGGACTCCTTCCCCAGAACCTCAACACCGCCGCCGAGATAGTTGAGAGAAGGGAAGAGCTTAAAGGTAAGCTGGTTCAGGCCTTCATCTACCCGTCTGTTCTCTTAACGGTCGCCTTCGGAGTGGTGGTCTTCATGATGTCGGTAGTAATCCCCAAAATCGTCGTCATCTACAAAACCGCAAGGCTCTCACTGCCGACGAGCACAAAAATCGTAATAGGGATGAGTAAATTCATAACGGCCAACTACCCTCTTCTACTGGGTGGAGCAGTTTTCACCGCCGCAGTAGGAGTAATAGCGGTAAAGAAGAAGAGGGAAACCTTTGACAGGCTTAAACTGAAGCTACCGCTAATAGGAAAAATGCTCCTTTCGGTGGAGCTCCAGCGCTTCCTTGAAACGATGGGAAGGCTTTTAAGCTCGGGGCTACCGCTAATTGAAGCCCTTGAAACGGCCTCAGAGACAGTAAAGAACACCTACTTAAAGAGGAAAATTGAGGATGTGAAAGAAGAGGTTAAAAAGGGAGCTCCCCTCTACAAGGAGTTCTCAAAACTCGGCGCTCCAAAAGTGGTAAACCAGCTTATAAAAGCGGGAGAAAAGTCAGGCAACTTGGCTCAAATGTGCCAAAAAGCCTCAAACTATTTAAAAAACGAAACCGAGTTTAAACTAAAGAGCTTGACTTCAATCTTAGAGCCTGCTACTATGTTAGTGTTAGGTTTAATCATAGGGTTTATTATTTATGCACTGTTGCTACCAATCGTAAGTATAAGTACAATTAGGCCGCTTTAAGGGGATAGAATGGGGTGGTTAAGCAGATTTCTGAAGGGAAGTGGCTACCTTTATCCCGCACTTGACGTAGGAACCTCTTCTCTAAAACTCGTCCAATCGGAAAGGAAAGGGAGCTCCTACAAAGTAAAAACCTACGGAGTTAAGGAGTACGGAGAGCAAGTTTTTGCAGGAACCGAGATAATTGACGAATTTGAGTTAATCAGGTCAATAAAAGAGCTCTTCAAGGAGCTTAAAGTTAAGGACAAACAGGTAATAATCCACGTTCCCCTCAACTCCTGCTTCTACAGCGTTCTGAGCGTTCCGGCAACAAAAGACCCGGAAGAGGCAGTAACCGAATACATGCAGAGCATAATAAGTCCTGAAGAGTTCCCTCTGGTAAAGATTGATTACAGGGTTCTCCCCATTTCAATTGAGAAAGGAAATATGGACATTGCAATAGCCGCCGTCAGAAAAGACTTCCTTGAAGGAAGGATTAAACTCTTACAGAAGGCCGGACTTGAGCCCGTAGTTATAGACATTGAGCCGGCGGCAATAAACAACCAGTTCTACCTTAATAACCCCGAGCAAACGGCCACTCCCGTCTGCTTAGTAGATATCGGAGCCTCCTACACCAAAGTGATAATAAGCTTCGGAGGATATCCCTACATAACGAGGAACGTTGAGTACGGGGGAATCTCTCTAACGGAGCAGATTCAGAAGGAGTTTATGCTCAGCTTTGAGGATGCAGAGAGGTTAAAAAGGGGAGAGCCGATAAAGGAGTACAAACCTGAGGACATTAAAGAGATAGCTCTGAGATTTCTGAAAAAGATTATCACCGAGACCCTTTGGACTATAGAGAACTTTAAAGACCGCTTCAACCTTGATGTTGACAGCATCTACCTCTACGGAGGAACGGCAAAACTTGAGGGAATTGAGGAAGTTTTCAACGAGCTTACCGGTAAGGAGTGTGTAAGAGGAGCTCCCCTCTCCTTTGCCGGTATACCAGAGTGTGAAGAGTTTGCCGTAGCAACGGGATTAAGCCTAAGGTACAAGGGTGATAAAAATGCTAAGGTTTAACTTCGCCGAAATCAGAGAGTCAGCCTTTGAAAAGTACGTAAAGCCCGACATCATATTCCTCATTCTGGTTGTAGTTGCAGCAATCGGTTTAGAACTTTTCTTTGAAAACTCAGTAAAGGCGGAGATTGAGCTAACAAAGAGGGAAATAGCAAGGCTTGAGGCAGAGAAGAAGAGGCTCAGAAGGGTTCAAAGGGAGGAGAAAAAGTTAATAACCAAGAAAAAAGAGCTTGAAGAGAAGTTAAGGATAGTCTCCAACCTTGACAAAAACAGAAAGGTTCCTAAACCTCTATACTTTTTTGCCTCAAATGAAAACATGAAGGACATATGGCTTAACCAGTTAAAGCTCTCGGGTAAAAAAGTTCACGTTAACGGTAATATCTGGAGGGTTGAAGAGTTTCCCCTCTTCCTGAAGAGAGTTGAGGAGAACATCGGCGACATACTCTTCAGACAAACCCGGAGGATTGACTACGAAAACAAGAACCTGAACTTTAAAGTCCACTTCTACAACTTTGAATTTGAAGCGGAGCAAAAGTGATGGAATACCTTATGAGTCTTTATGAAAGGTGGATTCACCTGGCAAGGTGGCAGAAGTGGCTGATTATTATCCTAATCGGCTTGCTCCTCTTTGGTTCCCTCTACTACTTCAGGATATCTCCCCTCAAACAGGAACTAAACCTCAAGAAACAACAGGCAGAGCAGCTCAGACTAACCGTAAGTCGCCTCAAGATAATTGAGAAAAGAAGAGATGAAATGATTAAAAAGATTAAGGAGCTTAACAAGAAGATAGCCGAAATAGAGAGCAAGCTCCCTACCGGCAAGGAAGAGGTCAGCCAGATAATTAAATCAATTACAGACGCAGACAGCGGAATGGTAATAAAGCTGATAAAGAAGGAGAAAAGGGAAAACAGGAAGTACTACGTTGCCTATCCTTACAGGGTGGAGCTCTTAGGAACTTACCCGGCCTTTATCAAGTGGTGTGAAAGGCTCTCAAGAGCAAACAGAATCATAAGCTTCGGAGACATTCAAATTACCACAACCCACCCGATAGCCGTAAAAGGTATTAGGAAGAAAGAGAAGGAGAACTCCAAGTACACGATAGCAGTTGACATGAAGGTAAAGGCCTTTACTCTCAAGAGGTAAGCTATGAAAAGAGCTTTAACGGCAATAGCAGTTATCGGTCTAACGGTAGGGGCAAGTGCTCAGGAGATGATAGACCCCTTTGTTAACCCGATAGCCATCAGAGAGAAGGCCCTTAAGCTGAAAATTGAAATGGCCAGGAGCAGAGAGGAAGCTCTCCAAGAGGTTCGTCTCTTTAAACCCAAGTTGAAAAAACCTTTTGACAGATTAAGCATTCAGGGAGTAATAGGAAGCAACGGTAAGCTTTATCTCATCCTCCTTGACCCGGAAACCGGAGAGACCTACTTCCTCAAGGAGGGAGACCCGATAGCTCCCGACGCAAAAATTGCAAAGATAATGGCCAACGGCATCGTTATCTACAGGTACAAGAGGGTAAAGGGTAGGTTGGTAAAGGAGAAGGTTATACTGAATGTTGATACGGAGGGCCTTAATAATGGTTAAACGCTCCATACTTCTTACGCTGGCTCTAACAACCTCCGCAATAGCAGGTCAGATAAGCTCTGCAGACTTCATCTACACAACGGAGAACTTCGGAGGAGCCCTAAGGAGCCTCCTTGAAATTGACGTGGGAGTAAAGGGAGAGTGTGAAGCCCGGCCCCTTAAAAGTAAGGGAACGGAAATAGAGGTTAAACTCTTAAACTGCAAGATACCCAAAATTTACAGGGTCGGAAAGAGGGGCGACTTCGTAAAGGAGGCAGTTCTCAAGCCCTTAAACGGAGATACTCTCTTAAAAGTTGAGCTGGCAAAGCCGGGCACTCTGAAACTTGAGGAGGGGAGCTCTCAAGTAAAGCTGAAAATATATGAGGGGAACTTCTACAAACCCCAGTTTAACGTTATTAAAACAGTTCAGGGTGAAGAGATAGTTGTGGAACTCCCGGTAGAGGTAAACGCCGAGTTTAACAAAGTGGGCAACAAGTTCTTCATAAAAATCCCGGAAGTGAAGTTTGAGCCCTTCACGAAGAGAATTCCCTCAACTTTAGTAGAGGAAGTAAAAGTCAAAAACATTAAAGGGAAAGGTCTTATAGAGCTAACACTCTCCCCCCGGGTTGTCGCAACCGAGGTCAGTACGAAAGGTAAAAACCTCTTTATAACCCTCTACGGCTCAACGAAGAAAGCTTCAGCGGGAGAAGTAAGGGCAAAAGGTCCAAAAGTAGCCCTCCACTTTACAAATGCGGACGTTCGCTCGGTAGTAAGGGCAATCGCAAACATAGCAAGGGTTAACGTCGTCTTTGACCCGGAAGTAAAGGGGAGCGTTAACGTTGACTTTAAAAACCCTATTTACTGGAAAGATGCCTTAAGAGCAGTTCTTGAACCGTTAAACCTCACATTCGTTGAGACTCCCGAGTATTTCAGAATCCTGCCTAAATCAAAGCTCGTAGTTCAGGAGGAGCTTGAGCCCGTCCAGACCTTTATCATTCCCCTAAACTACATAGACGCAAAGGAGATTGTTAAGGACATTAAGAGCATAATCAAGTCGGACAAAAGAGAGAGCATAACGTTCAACAAAGACACAAACGCACTGATTCTCAAAGTGACGAGAAGCCACTACCAGCAGATAAGGGACATCGTCAAAAACCTTGATAAACCCTTAAAGCAAGTACTGGTTAAGGCAAAAATTGTCCAGATTAAGACAAGGGCAGAGAAAGACTTAGGGTTCACTTGGTTTATAAGCGGCTACAACAGGCTCGGGGACTCAACCGACTCAACCTACATTGCCTCAACCTACGGTTTCAACACCCAGAACTACCCGCCGCTAATTACCCCCGACACCTACATGAAGCTCTCAAATATGCCGGTAATAGACAATACTCTCGCCCTGGGAATCCTAAATAAGAGCCAGACCCTTAAAGTTGAGCTGGCCCTAAAAGCAATGGAGCTTGACGGCGATGCTCAGGTTATCTCAAGTCCCAAGGTTTTAACCCTTGATAACCAGGAAGCCAGCATAGAGCAGGGTATTGAGATTCCCTATACCGAGTCAACGGTAGGTGCTGGAGGAGCAACGAGCTACAACATCAACTTTAAAAAAGCCTCTCTCATATTGAAAGTTAAGCCCCACATAACGAGGGAAGGGAAGATTATCCTTGACCTTGAAGTAAGAAAAGACTCCCCCAACTACGACTATGTAACAATTACCGGCAGCAATGAGCCGGCGATAAACACAAGAAACGTTAAGTCCAAGGTAATTATTGAGAACGGAAGTACCGTTGTAATCGGCGGAATCTACGAAAAGGAGAAGTCAAAAACGACTACCGGAGTTCCCGTTCTCTCAAGAATTCCACTACTGGGCTGGCTCTTTAAGAATAGTAATACAACCGTCAGCAAAACTCAGCTTCTCATCTTCATTACTCCGACACTGGTAAACCCCGAAGGAACCGAAACTACAGGAGGAGTTAAATGAGAAAGTTACTGGGAATAGGCTCCTCCCTCCTAATCCTCCTCGGAGGTTGCGGAGGGGCAGGCTCAGGCGGAGGGGATTTAACTTCCACTACGCTCGCAAATAAAATTGAGCAGGATTTAATCTGCTGCATGTCCTGGGACGATACGAAAAATGCCTGCACAGAACGCGCCACGCCGACAACTAAGACTGAGGAGATTACCCTCAAACAGGCCGACATTGAGCAGGAGTTTACCGAGGAGAGCGACCTCCTCTTTGAGGGGTGCGACGTTAGAATAGTTCCAAACCCTAATCTCCCCCCCGAGGCAAAAGACCCGGCCACGCTAAGCAAAATGGAGGAGTATATCTACTGTACGGGAACGGACATACCGCAGAAGGGTTCAGGATTAATAAAGGTTACATACAGCCAAGGACTTTTAAACGAGATAATAAGACCCCTCTGGAACAACTTAGGAAAGACACTGGCATACACCATTGAAGTAACTGCAAAGTACAAAAAGAGCGACAGGGTCTACAAAAAGGTTATAAAAATCCCAATAGACTTTGACGACTTCGTCTATGCAGAGCACGACATGTGCCAGTGAAGGCATGAGCCATGAGTGGTTTTTTAATCGTTGATAAACCGAAAGGGATTACCTCTCACGACGTTGTTTCTGTCGTTCGGGAGCTCCTTCCCAAAAGAATTAAAGTAGGCCACAGCGGAACCCTTGACCCCCTCGCAACGGGGGTCTTAATCTTGGCCGTAGGGAAGGCGACAAGACTAAGCGAGTACCTGCTGAAGCAGGATAAGTGCTACTTAGTAAAGGGGCAGTTCGGCCTTGAGTCGGAGACCTACGACGCCGACGGCGACGTTAGGGAGGTTGAGTGCAGGGAAGTAGAGGAGGAGGAACTCCTTAAAGCCCTTCAAAAGTTTAAGGGCGAAATTGAGCAGGTTCCCCCTCCCTACTCTGCAGTAAGAATAAAGGGGAAAAGGGCCTACGAGCTTGCAAGGGAAGGGAAAAAGGTAGAACTCCCCCCCAGAAGGGTAAAAATCCACTCAATTGAGCTTGTTGATTTCAGCTACCCCACGTTTACCCTTGAGGTTTGCTGCTCTTCGGGAACCTACATTCGCTCTTTAATCCACGATATAGGGAAGGAGCTCTCCTGCAGCGCAATAGTTGTTGAGCTGAGGAGAACAAAAGTAGGGCAAATCACACAGGAGAAGGTTATTTCCCTTGATAGGTTAAAGGAAGAGGGGGTTGAAAAGTTCTTGATTCCCCCCCAAGAGGTTCTCCCCTTCCCGAAGGTTGAGCTTAAAGGTGAGGAGGCAAGGAGGTTTAAAGGGGGAGCTCCCGTTAAAGTAGGAGAGCTCCCGCAGGGGAGGTATTCGGTTTTGGAAGGGGAGAGGTTTATAGGGGTAGGAATAGTAGAAAAGGGGAGGCTCAGGCCGGAGAAGGTATTGGCCTAATCCCCGACGGTCTGCCTCGGGTTAATCTTGGCAAACTTTAAAACAGGCTTCAGGCTCTTAATAATCTCCTGATAGTCAACCTCCCCCCTTTCAACCCTGTCCATCAGCTCCTCAAGCTCCCTCGTAAACTCCTCGGAGGTGTAGTGGGGGAAGTGCTCCCTCAGGTAGTTGTAAACACCTATACCCAGTTTTGTAGGGTAGAGGAACCTTCCCTTTTGGACAACGTAGCGCCTGTCAAGAAGGGTCTGAACGATTTTTGCGTAGGTTGAAGGCCTGCCGATTTTCCTCCTCCTCATCTCCTCAACGAGCTCACCCTGAGTGTAGGGGAAGACTCTGGGGACGGTCCTTCTTGTGTAGGAGACAACGTCAAAGTAGTAGGTCTCCCCCTCTTTAACTTCAAAGGGGAGCTCCTGAACCTTTAAAGGCTCAACGAGGTTCCAGCCGTCTTTGAGAATTTTAACTATGCTCTCATCCTCAGTCTCTACGTCTGTCGGAAGGAGCTTTAAAAGGAGTTTAACCTCAAGGACTTCCACCGGAATCATCTGAGAGGCAATAAAGCGCCTGAAAATCAGGTCGTAAACGGCAAAGTGCTCGGAAGTCATCTTGGCAGTTGAGCCTGAGACAGTTACGAGGGTCTTCAGGGCATTTAGGTCAAGGGGGCGGGTAGGCCTTATACACTCGTGAGCACCCCCTTCGCCCCAGGGCCTCAACTTAACAAACTCGGGGCCGAACTTATCTGAGATGTACTCCTTTGCAACGCCCATTCCGGCGGTTGAAACCCTCGTTGAGTCCGTCCTGTGGTAGGTGATGAAGCCGCTCTCAAAGAGCTCCTGAGCAATCTCCATAACCCTGTCTGCAGAGAGGTTGAGTCTATCGGAAGCCTCTTTGAGGAGCTCCCCGGTGTTAAAGGGTGGCCGGGGGTTCTTCTCAACCTCTTTAAGCTCAACCACCTTAACCTTTACCTTGTCGGGTATAACCCTCTTAAACTCCTTTAAGTCCTCAAACTTAAAGGAGAACTTACCTCCTTCGGTCTCAACGGTTATCACTCCGATTCTCTCTTTGCTCTCGTTGTACCTCTCAATAACCCAGCCGAGAACCGGCGTCTGAACCCTTCCGGCAGATAGCCAGTTCTTCTTAAAGACCTTCCACAGGTGCTGGCTGAGGGAAAAGCCGACCCACCTGTCGGCAACCCTCCTGACTATCTGGGCTTTAACCAGGTCTTCGTCAACGTTCCGGGGGTTCTCAAGGGCCTCCATAAAGGCCCACTTGGTAACCTCGTGAAACTCCATTCTCCTTAAGGTCATCTGGTAGGGTTTTAGAACCGTTCCAACGTCCCAGCCGATTTTCTCACCCTCGGTGTCCGGGTCGCTGGCTATGTAGACCTCGTCAATCTCAAGGGCAAGCTCCCTTAAAGCCGAAATCACTGTAATTTTGTCAACGTCGGGTCTGCCCCCACACTTTGTACAGACGGGGTCAGTTGTCTGCTCGTTGCACTTTGTACAGTACTTTATCGTGTCGTAAACGGTTATAAACCTTCCGCCTTCCTCCTTTACCCCCCAGATGCCGTCCCTCACTGTAAGGTCAAAGACGTGGCCTTTAGAAGCTGTAAGGAGGAGGAGCTTATTGCCGATGTTAATCTCGTAGGCGTCAACGTCTTTAAGGCGCCTCCTTACGGGCTTACCGAAGAAGGAGGCAATCGTCCTTGCCTTGTTAGGAGACTCAACCACAACGAGGGCAGTTTTAACGAGGCTCTTTGTCTCCGGGGTTACCTCTCCGGCAAGGATTTTCCTCACCCTCTCTCTATCCCTGTCAACAACCTTAAAGACGGCTTCAAGCTCTCTCTCCGTTATAAGCTCAAAGCCGAACTTCCGGGCAAGCTCCTTACCCCTATCCCTATTAAGGACTTTAAAGTTTACGTCCTCAAGGAAAATCAAAACCCTCTTCCTTAAGGAGTTGAGGGCTTTAAGGTCGTCAACGAACATGAGGCTGACCCCTTTAGTTAAGCCCCCCGCAAACATTCTTGAAGTCCTTCCGGAGGCCTGAACGTATCCTGCGGCGTCTCCCACAACTACGTAGAGCTCCCCGTCCTTCTCTTTAAGGATTACGGTCTCAGACTTCCTGATTTTCTCAAGGAAATCGGGGTCGGAGAGGTATTTTTCAAGGAAGAACTTAATCTCCTCAAGTCTCTCTTTTATTTTGGGGTAGCGGGGAAGGAGCTCCTCCTTCAAGCTCAGGTACTTCTTGAGGTAGGTAAGGTAGGAGATTACCTTCGGCTGCTCCTCTTTGGGAAAGAGCTCCCTTAAAATCAGAAGCATTCCAAAAAGCTTAACCGGAGCAAGGCTCAGTTTAACCGAAAACTCCATTTTGGGAACGCCGAGAAAGACGGCGTACCTTACGGCCTGTGGTAAGTCTATCCCCCTTGCAAGGGGGTTCCTGTAGCTGGCAATTCCTACGGCCGCCCAGATTTCCCCATTAACGAACCTCTCCTGGTTTTCGGGGGTAAACTCCTCGTAAGAGACAGCCGGAATTCCGCTGCCGTTTAGCCTCTCAACAACAACGTCAACAAACTCCTTTCCCATGTCGGCAGAGATAAAGACAAAGACCCCCTTGCCGTACTTCTTTATCAGGTTAACGGCCTCATCAAGGGGTTCCTTATCAGTATAAAGGAGAACGTCCTCAACGTTCCTCAGGGCAGAGGCCGACTTACCTACTTCAAAGCCCAGGAGCTCCCTAAAGAGCTTAACCCTCCTTGAGCGGGGCTGTGAGGTCGCAGATGAGACAACGAGGACGTTCTCAATTTCCTCCCTCCTCCTCTCAAGGTAGCGCTCGTACCTCCTCAAGCGCTCAAAGAGCTCCTTGGGAGCCTTATCACCTAAGGAGGCAAGCTTTGCCTTTATGTCAAGGACTTTCATTGCAAGCTCTATGTCCTTATCGGTAAACCCGAGAAGCTGAATCACCTTATCAACGTTCTTTGCGCTCTTTAAGAGGGAGTCAACGTCGTCAACGAAAACGAAGTTAAAGGGTTTGGGAATAATCTCAAAGTTTCGGTAAAGGAAGTTTGTAGTCGTTATGAGAACGTCAAAGTTCCCCTCTTTAATCTCCTCTTTTTCCCTCTTCTTTCCGGTATAGGCAACGATTTTTTTATCGGTTAGTTTGGAAAGCCTCTCAAGGGTCTGAAGAACGAGGAGTTTTGTGGGAACGAGAATGTAAACCTTTCCCTTTAAGTAGGCCGAGGTCACGAGCCCCCAAGTAGTTTTACCAACGCCGGTAGGGGCAATCATCGTAAAGGACTTCTTAAGGGCAACCCTCTTAGCCCACATAACCTGTAAAGACCAAGGAGTAAAGCCGGTCTTCTCCTTGAAGAAGCGGGTGTAATCCTTAACGAAGCTGTCAAGTGAGCAGAGCTTCTCAAACTCTTTAAGGTTTTCCCCAAGGGCTGCACAGATTTCCTCTCTCTCTGAAAACTCAATTTCGGAAAGGAGACACCTTTCACAGGGAAGGCCCTTCTTTAGCCTCTCGTCGGAAATAATCCTCCCGCAGTTGGGACACATACGGTGAAACTCGGCTACTTTCATTCCTCTCCCTCTCTTCTTTTAATGGCTTACAGTGTATCATAAGGTAAAAGAGTTAAAGGAGGGAAGATGCCTTTTGAGAGGTTTTTCATTCCTACGAGAGTGGTCTTCGGGAAGGGAGCTCTGAAAAAGCTCGGAGAAGAGGTTGAATTCCTCGGCTTGAACCCGCAAAGGACGGCCGTCATCTGCTCCCCTTCGGCGGTTTCAAACGGCTACGTTAAACAGATAAAAGAGGAGATAAAAGGTGAGGTAGAGGTCTTCAGCGGTGTAAGTCAGGAGCCGACCGTTGAAAACGCAAAGGAGATTTTGGAGGAGGTAAGGAAGTTCTCCCCCTCCCTGATAGTTGCGGTAGGAGGGGGAAGCCCCCTTGACGTAGCAAAGGCCGTTTCGGCGATGCTAACAAACGAAGGGAGGCTTGAGGACTACATAGGTGTACCCGAAGCCTTCAAAAACCCCGGCGTCCCGCTGGTCGCCGTTCCGACAACTGCAGGCTCGGGCTCCGAGGTTACCCCCTACGCAGTTCTAACCGACAGGGAGAGAATGAGGAAGGCTCCCCTAATCTCCCACCGCCTCTTCCCGGCCTTAGCGATTGACGACCCGACATTAACCCTCTCTATGCCCAGAAGCGTAGCGGTAAACAGCGGAGTTGACGCCTTTACCCACGCAGTTGAGTCCCTCCTATCAAAGAGGGCAAAGACTACGAGCAAGCTCTACTCCCTAAAGAGTGCCGAGCTGGTATTTAAGTTCTTGCCAAGGTCTGCGGGAAACCCGGCAGACTTAAAGGCTAAAGAAGAGGTTATGAGGGGAAGCCTCTTAGGGGGAATAGCAATAAGCCTTGCAGGAGCGGGACTCGTCCACACCCTTGCCCACATTCTCGGAGTCTTAAAAAGGGTTCCCCACGGCCTTGCAAACGGCGTTTTCCTCGTTCCCGTATTAAGGCTCTACGGACTTAGCGCAAAGGAGGAGATTGAGGAGTTGGGAAGGGCTATAGGAACTGGCGGGGATTACCAAAAGGTCATTGAAGAGATTGAGAACTGGCTGAAGTTCTTGGGCATACCCCAGAGCCTAAAGGAGTTAGGGGTTGAAAAGAGCGACATCCCGTTCTTCGTTGAGAAGTGTATGGAGAAGAGGTTCTTAATGGGGAACCTGCCGAAAATCCCCTCAGAGAGGGAGGTTAGGGAGCTTCTTCAAACTTTGGTTTAAAACAGATAGTTAAAACTATTAGATATTGAAGAAGTGAAATAATTACAGTAATTTTACCCACACGGGTTAAGGGAAAAGCGATAACAATTAAGCATAATAAAAAACTAAAGGGCGGCTCCCTCTCCATAAGGGGAGGGAGGGGGGTTTAAAGGGAAATAACGGTAAAACCTTTTTCCCTGCAGAACTTCTCTATTTCCCGTTTATTTAATAAATATGTCTTACCGGCATCAATTGCCAGTGCCCTTCCCCCTAAAGATTTAATGAGTTTTACAGTTTCTATCCCGACCGTAGGAACGTCAACCCTCATATCCTGAGTTTTCCTTGCGGCCTTACAGACTACGAAGTCCTCTCCGGAGAGCTCCGCCCCCCTCCTTATGCAGGCGTCCGTCCCCTCAACAGCCTCAACGGCAACAACGGTACGGTTTTTAACAACAACCGTCTGGCCTATGTCAAGGGAGGCAATACTCCTTGCAATCTCCATTCCGAAGGTTAGCTCGGAAAGGAGCTCCTCCTCCGGCTCCTTACCGATTACAGTCCCGGCAGGAAGGAGAAGGTGGGAAAGGTAGGGGGTAGGGTCTATCACCTCTACACCGAGGGCTTCAACTTCGGAAAAGATACCCTTTATTATGGTTTCGGGTTTCCTGTCCTTAAGGGAGAAGAGGAACTTTACCGCTTTTAGGTCAAGACCGGTAAGGGAGAGGGCTGCTCTGTGCTCAATTTTTCCGAGGAAGACTATTTTTTCGGCTCCGCTGGAGGAGAGCTTTTTGAGGAACTCGCCGAGCTTAAAGGGTTTTATCCAAACGGTCTCGCAGGAGAGCTCCTCAACGGCTGGAGAGGTGATTCCCTTGAGGGCGAAGGTGATTACTCTCTCCCCCCTCTCCCTTGCCGACTTTAAGAACTCCAAGGGGAGCTCCCCCCAGCCGGCAAGGAGGGCGAGTCTACTTCCTGGCATCTCTCTTCACTTTATCTAAAATGGCGTTGATAAAGGCGGGGGATTTGGGGTCTTCACCGTAGAGCTTCGCAAAGTCAACGGCGTCGTTTATAACCGCCTCTGCGGGGGAGACGTCCATGTTTAAAATCTCATAGGTTGCTCCCCTCAAAATTGAGCGGTCAACGGGGAGAAGCCTTGAGATTTTCCAGCCCTTTTTAAGGTGTTTCTCTATCTCTGAGTCAACAGACTCAAGGTTCTCTACGGTTAATTTAAAGAGCTCCTCGGCAAGGGATTTAACTTCAGGGGAGCTCTCATCTGTCTCTTCCCAGTAGAGCTGTGCTATCTCCTCGGGAGAGAGGGAGGAGATATCCCACTGGTAGAGCATAAGGTAGGCGTGGTGGCGTGCCCTCTTCTTTTCCCTGTTCGTCATCTCCTCTCCATACCTTTCAGGAGGTTGACCATCTCTATTGCGGCAAGTGCCGCCTCCCAACCCTTGTTTCCGGCCTTGGCTCCGGCCCTGTCTATCGCCTGCTCAACCGTGTCGGTGGTTAGAACTCCGAAGATTACTGGCTTTTCGGTCTCAAGTGAGACGGCGGCAACCCCCTTACTGACCTCGGCAGCAACGTAGTCAAAGTGGGGAGTTTCACCCCTTATAACAGCCCCTAAAACTATAACGGCATCGTAGTCCATCTTTGCCAGCCTTTTTGCAAGGAGCGGAAGCTCAAAGGCTCCAGGAGCCTTGAAGACTTCAATATCCTCCTCGCTACATCCGTGCCTCAAAAGGCAGTCAAGAGCCCCTTCAAGGAGCCTCTCGGTTATGAAGGAGTTGAACCTGCTAACGGCTATTGCGAACCTTAAACCTTTGGCCTCTAAGTTCCCCTCGTTTACTCTCATAGCTACTCTCCGCAGTTAAAGAACCTATTGCAGAGGTTCCTTAAGGTTCTCTCGGCACCTTCCATTATGTCCCTGATAATCTCGGCGGCAGTCTCCTCTTTGTTAACGTAGCCGACAACCTGCCCCGCCATTACCGAGCCCCACTCAACGTCTCCCTTCTCGGCGGCAAGGCGGAGCCTTCCTCTTCCGAGCTCCTCAAGCTCCTCTTTGGGAGCTCCCGAAAACTCAAGCTCGGCAAACTTCCTCGTGAGCTTGTTCTCAAGGAGCCTTACTGGGTGGCCGGTGGTAATTCCCGTCACGGTAACTTGGTTAAAGCGGGCCTTCAGGATTTTCTCCTTGTATTTGGGGTGGACGTTGCACTCCTTTGCCGCCAGAAAACGGGTTCCGACCTGAACTCCCTCGGCACCGAGGGCAAAGGCCGCGGCCGCCTGCTCTCCGAGTGCTATTCCACCTGCGGCTATGACGGGAATGTTTACAGCCCTGACTATTGAAGGGATTAAAACCATGGTGGTGAGCTTACCTATGTGGCCTCCGGCCTCCATTCCCTCTGCAACTACCGCGTCAACCCCTATCCTCTCCATTCTCTTTGCAAGGGCGTCGCTTGCAACCACAGGAATTACCTTAATTCCCTTCTCCTTAAAGGCGGGAATGTACTTACCGGGGTTCCCGGCTCCGGTGGTTACTACCGGAACCTCCTCCTCAAGGCAGACCTTTATAATCTCCTCGGCGTTAGGCATCATGAGCATAACGTTAACGCCGAAGGGTTTATCGGTCAGCTCTTTACACTTCCTTACCTCCTGACGGAGCTCCTCGGCGCTCCTGCTCCCGCCGGCTATTATTCCAAGCCCTCCGGCGTTTGAAACCGCCGCGGCAAGCTCGGCGTCGGCAATCCAGGCCATTCCCCCCTGAAGAATCGGGTACTCAATTCCGAGGATTTCGCACAGTCTCGTTTTCAGCATTCTCCCTCCGGTAAAGTCAGACTTTTATAACGCAAGAACCCCAGGTAAACCCTCCTCCGAAGGCCACAAGGAGGGCAAGCTCTCCCTTTTTAAGCCTTCCGCTCCTGAGGGCCTCGTCAAGGGCAATAGGTATTGAGGCAGCGCTTGTATTTCCGTACTTGTCAAGGTTGACAAAGACCTTCTCTTCGGGAAGTCCCAACCTTTCGGCAACTGCCCTTATTATACGAAGGTTTGCCTGGTGGGGAATGAGAAGGGAGATGTCTTTCGGAGAGAGACCGGTCTTCTCAAGAACCCTCAAGGCCGAGTCAACCATAGTCCTGACGGCAACTTTAAAGACCTCGTTTCCCTTCATCCTGACGTAGTAGGGGAACTCCTCGTTTGAGCCGATCGAAGGAACTGCAAGGAGCTCCCCGTAGGAGCCGTCTGCCCCCAGGTCAAAGCCGAGAATTCCCTCCTCCTCAGAGCTCTCAAGGTAAACGGCCCCCGCACCGTCTCCGAAGAGTATGCAGGTGCTTCTGTCCTTCCAGTTAACGATTTTAGAGAACCTCTCTGCACCTATTACGAGGGCCTTACTTACCCCCTTGCTCCTCATTATTGAGTCGGCAACGTAGAGGCCGTAGATAAAGCCGGTGCAGGCGGCAGAGACGTCAAAGGCTATTGCTCCCTTATTCTCAATTTTTGCCTGAACTTTACACGCGGTTGAGGGGAAGAAGGCGTCGGGGGTTGCAGTTGCAACCACTATGAGCTCAACCTCTTCGGGAGAACTCTCCCCCAGAGCCCTGACGGCAGCCTCGGTTGCCATGTCGGAGGTTGTCTCTACCTCGCTTATCCTCCTCTCCCTTATGCCGGTTCTGGTGGTTATCCATTCATCGGAGGTGTCAACCATACGCTCAAGGTCAAAGTTTGTAAGGACTTTATCCGGCAGGTAGGAGCCTGTGGAAACGATTTTAATCCCCATTTCCCTTCCCGAACTTTCCAATCTCCTTTTCTATGTGTCTGTTGAGCTCGCTCCTTACAAAACGGGTGGCCGTCCTGATTGCGTTCTTTATGGCCTTGGCGTTGGAGCTCCCATGGGAGATTATAACAGGGGCGTTAAGGCCCAGAAGGGGAGCTCCACCGATTTCGGCGTAGTCTATCCTCTTCTTAAACCCCTTTATGGCGGGCTTTAAGGTTATGGCGCCGATTTTTGAGATAAAGTGCTTCTCTATCTCCTCTTTAAGTATCTTTGCAAGGATTTTTGCCAAGCTCTCGCTGAGCTTGAGGCAGACGTTCCCGACAAAGCCGTCGCAGACTATAACGTCAAACCTACCAGAGTATATGTCCCTT
>Ga0256837_1000455_pt1 | contig 34578 bp, 33 predicted proteins | sample 4562384metaG_FD_185976 | JGI IMG/M metagenome (GOLD analysis project Ga0256837, IMG submission 185976) | Hydrothermal vent microbial communities from Guaymas Basin, Mexico - 4561-384 | ecosystem: Environmental > Aquatic > Marine > Hydrothermal vents | place: Mexico: Guaymas Basin | collected... | reverse complement strand
TCATCTAGAATACCAGGTGTTCTGTGTTTACCTCTTTGTACCGTAAGATATGGTTGTCTTTTTATTCTGGCTATGTGTAAGTAGAGCTCACCATCAGCGATTTGACTAACACCTTTACTACCTTCGGAATAATCTTTACCAGCTATTTCTTTAACAAAGTTAATATCAGGAACACCATTACGTATTAACTGTTTACCGTCACTTGAAATTTGGTGTGGTGTTACTGCTAGTATACCTTTAGAAGAACAAAGATTACGTACTCTGTTAAATAAATCTTTTACATCTACACCAGCTGGACCAGTAACACATCCAGTTGTTGGTAATTTATAAAGATAGTCTATAAATAAACTATGCATCTCATAACCATTAGCTTCATATTCTAATATTTTATTAAATAAACTTTTATATGTCCAATCACTAGGATTGATACGTAATATTTTAATATGGTATCCAGTAGCTGTTAATTTTTGTTTAATATATTTAGCTACATCTGCACCAGTTACTTCTGCTAAATCTGGTAATTTATCATATTCATTATAATATAAATATTTATACATAAAATCAAACATAATATCAGCATCATCTTCAAAACTGATAAATACCATTAACGGTTTTTTATTAGGGTCTGTTAATTTTGGTGTATTATGTAAAGCTAACTGCATGAATAAACTTCTAGTAAACCCTGACTTGTATTTATGCTGTAAGGCATAAATGATCCAAAATTCACCTCTACGAAAACCGCCTTGTGTCATAACATTTAGTTCTTTCCAACCAGATATTAATTTACTACCGCCATCTATATTATTTTTTACTTTATCAACAGTAACAGAAACATTATCTTCATCACTCATGTCTATCTCATCCACAATACCAGGATCTTTAGTTTTAGTTTGTGTTGTTAATGCCTCTAATGTAGTAAGTAATTTTTGTGTATAGTTAGTAATACTGTCACCATCTAACCTACCAGTCGTTATTTGGTAACTAGCTTTACTAATAGCATTCTTTAATTCTTCTTCTTTATAGAAGTTATTTAAAGTATTCCTTAGACTAATAATAGTTCTTTTTAAACTAGCTTGACTAAAATCTCTATCTATAGCATTATTAACTACTTTAATCATATCAGGGTTATTTTTAAATATAAGCTCTAAACTTTGTAGTAATGAAATCTTATCATAGTTATCAGGATTATTTATCATATCATTAATAAGATATTTTAAATCTTCTAATATAGTGCTTTCACCACCCATTAAATTATCTCTATTACTAGTACCGAATAAACTCAATACAGTTTTTACTAAATCACTACTATCATCTTGTCCATTTAGATCTAGTTCTCTTTCTCTATGTAGTAATGTTATACTTTTTAGTAATATATCCATTTTCTTACTCATATCATATTCCTTATTATTATATCTTCTTCTAATGAATATATGTATATTAAAAAATAATATTCAATACTTTGAAGATATATTACAATATCTAAAAGGAAAATCATGAGTACTAATAAACCAGCTGTTATTTTTATACCAGCTTATATATATGATGTTATTACATTTGATGTTTTAAAAGATTTAGCTAATTTAGCTAATCCATTAAATATTAGATCACACATGTACACAGAGGATGAGGTGAAGAGAATAAAAGATATTTTAGAATCTAAGATATCTAAATATGATCTTTCTACATTTATAAACTTTAATATTAACTTTTCTAAAAACTTAGGTATTACTTATAAAGATTTAAGTAATGGAATAGGTCATTTCCTATATGAATATTTTTGGTTTGATAATAAACCACAGGAATATCTTGATGTTATTAATTTATTAACACAAACTACTTCTATGAGTGATACTACAAAAAAGAGTTACGCATTCATGAATGCTGATAATGTACTTTTTGTAATACTTCACAATGGTTTTAGTAATGAGGTAATAAATAGTAAAGAAGGTACTCTTGAGTTTATCAAGGATATCATAAATAGTATGTTTAGTAAATTTAATGATGAGCAAGTCTATTCACATGGGTTGTTCAAGAAGTTGTTAACAACAAAATAAAATAAAGTGAGGATTACATAATGGCTGATAAAAAACAGTTAATTAAAGATATGCTAAGTACATTAGCAACAAACATTCAAGGTGAAAACCTTAACAATAGAAGAGAAATTGCTACTTACGCAATCTCTAGTGAAAGCATGGATGCAGCTTCTAAAGAGTCTGCAACAGTTCTTTCTGAAAAACTTTCAGATACAGTTGATCGTACATTGAACATGGTTCTTTCTTCTGAAGAATTCGCTGGTTTAGATTTTACACAAGCACAATATAAAGCTGCTAAGCAAATTGCTGCATTAGCACTAGATCCTGCTGCTGCACGTGATAGTATGGTTAACCCTAAACAAGTTACTGCTAATGGTCAATTTGATGTTATTGGTGCTGATGTTCTTGGTGTTGAAGATATGTTAGATGCAGCTACTCTTTCTACAGAAGCATATGATGGACAAGCTACTAACAATGCAATCTATTTTTCAATTGTTAGTTCTTTCATGGCTGCTACACAAGATAAATTTGGTGAAGCATTTTTCCCAACTATCGTAATTGACCCAGTTATCTCTGGTGCATCTATTGAGTGTGAATTTACTTCACTCTATAATGAAATCACTAGATCTACAGATGGTACTCCTGATAAAAATAAATTTAACAAAACTCCAATTGTTAAAGCTGTTTATGATAATGATCTTTTTGGTCATGATAAAAATAAAGTTATTCCAGTTGTAAGACCTGAAAATAATGGTGTTCTTCTTCCAAACATTGTTGAATTCGTAGAATCTAATGGTACTGAAGAAATTACTACTGCACCACTAGCGTTTGGTAAAACTATCGGACTTCTTGGTATTTCACAAACTGACGCACAACTTGCTAAAGGTGTTATGGATAACACTGATGCTCTTGATAGACGTTTAGTTCTTGATAAAGTATTCTTCTCACTAACTGGTGACAACGATGGTGATGATTCAACTGATCCAGTAACAGAATATTTTGCAACACCTGTTTCTATGTTCCCACATAGTAACTTTACATATACTACACAAGACCATAATAAAGATCTTGGACTAACATTCAGTACTGAATATGTTCAACTTGTAACTGGTTCTACTACTACTGTAACTGGTGCTGCTTCTGGTATCCTTGATCAACTAGATCCTGGTTATACTATCAGACTTAGAATGGTTCTTCATGGTGATGCTAATACTCAATCTGGTGACATCGCTGTTTACGCTTCAACTATGGAACTTGTAGAAGTTAAAGATTCAGCTGGTAACGTACTTCCTAGTACATCTTCTGAGTATGCAACTATTAAAGCTGTTATTGATTCTGTAAAACTTGAAGGTTATACTGTAGAAGCTTACAGAACTGTATCTAACCTTAGAACTCGTGGTCAACTTGTTACTACTGATAGATATACTCAAATCTATACAGTACCACTTAGATCAGGTGTTTCTGTACTTGCTCCAGTTAACAATGCTACTGGTGATGATAATGATGCAGCTAGACTCACTAGCCAAATCACATATGCTGGTATTAAAACTTCAATTGATGCAGTTAAAACACTAGTTAACTATGCTGATATGCTTAATAATGTAACTAACAATGGTGTTGCTAGTTCAGCAGCTCTTATGGGTGTTGGTCAATATTTCGTAGACGCATACTATAATGAAGTAATCCTTGATATGCCTTCACACATTGATTCTATCAAATCAAGTGATAGACTTGCTGATATTAAAGCTGTTCTTGTTAACAGAATTAAAGATGAAGTAATCAATATGGCTATTAAATCTAACTATGCTGTTGCTAACCAAGTTCTTAATGGTAATGTTGGTGGTAAAATTTCTGTAATCATTGGTACAGACCCAATTACAGCTAACTATATCACTGGTACTGATGGTGCTGTAGATTTAGGTACAGATTATGAAGCAGTTGTTGTTAGTACACCTAACCAACTTGTACGTAATAAAATCTTCATTACATTCGGTGTATTTGATAGTAATAGAAATACTAAAGCTAACCCACTTAACTTCGGTCAATGTTTCTGGTCTCCAACGATCACTACAGATGTTGTTCGTACTGTTAATGGTTCTACTAGTAGAGAGTTAACTTCTATGAATCGTTACCTTCATGTATGTAACTTACCAGTTCTTACTACGATCGTTGCGACTAATTTACAAGATACTCTTGGTAGTACTCCTATCGACTTTAAACAAGTTTAAGCCATGTATCCTAGGATTCCCTAGGGTGCATAGCACTTTTGACCGTATTTTAAATATAATACTAAAATACACTTGAATAATTTTTTAACTTGAGAGTATAATATGAGTTATAACAGATAACAGATAAGTAATAGGCTACCTACCTAATGTTATAACCGAAAACTAATATCCCTTTTTAAGACATTCGTAACACATATATGTGTGTATACGGCATTTTAAGGTATGTAGAAGGACTTTAAATAGTTTTTCTATACAAATACCTTATAATGTATTTAGTTTCCTCACAGGGTATAATTATAACTGATTGGGATAAATTATAACTATATATTATTTAAATAGGGTGATCGACGGATTGCTACTATTAAATATTGTATATGCTCTGTTGCAAGTTGCATATACCAGAAGGAAAACTAAATGCACGCTAGACCTTTATGTGTGCGTCAGTACATGATTCCTGAATCATGTAATGAAGACGCAGTATATGCTACGCATATTCCGCAAGGTAAAAATGTGGAAATTGTTCGTAGAGACAACGAAATGTATAAAAGTAACGACTATACCCTTAGTGCATTTAGCACTATGGGTACTGGTCTAAAATTAGTCCATCGTAATAATATAGCTACTGCTATCCGAACATATAATGAGATAAGTAGTCTCACTAGAAGAATGAATAACGATAACAGTAACAGAGGTGTTATGATCGTAGAGAAATTTACTCTTAACATACACAGTAGAGTTGAGCTTTATGATGTATTAAAAGTATATAGAGATGATCCAGATATTAAATTTGAAACAGAAGATCTTGATAAATATATAGAAGAGTTTAGAAACTTAAAAATATCTAATAGTTTTAGAATGCCTGTGACTATTAGATATGGTTCATTTGTTTCTGAGAAACAGATAGTTGATAATGGTAGTTTATATATAAAGGATTATGATATCATTATTACTAGTAATGATTATTATAATTTACCTAAACACCCTTATAGTAATAGTGGTGATAGATTATCACATGAAGAAAGAATTAAACATATGCCTGCCAATATTATCAGTATCGACATTACTGATAACAGCATCTCTAAAGAACATAGTGAACAAAATACTAAAAGAGGATATATTAGTAAAAGTTATTTCATTAATATAGGTGGTGATGTACATAAAATAGTTTCATCAGCAGATGGTGTAACACCAGATGGTTGTGTATTAGCTGTTAAATCACAATTCTCAGAAACTGCTACAAGTATAAACATTAATGACTTATCTAAATTACCAGAGTTAGGTATTTATAAAACATATGACGAAGCCAAGTATAATGGTGATATTAGATTAAAAATAGAGGAAAAGAAATTCGAGAGCGAGTTAAGTAAATTAGAGAATGAAATCAACAAAGCTAATACTGAAAAAGATAAGTTGGTTTTAGATAAAGAGAGATTAGAATATGAGAAAACTAAATTATCTTTAGAAAAACTTAAATTAGAATATGAAGCAGCTATGATTAAAAGAAAGAATGTCGCTGACTATATTAGTGTTATTTATAAATTAACTGGTTATAGGTTAGACTTAGTTAAGTACGAGAAAGAGAGCAGAGAGTTAACTTTAAAATATGAACGTGAAAAAGAAAAGTTTAAACGAGAACAAATATTAGCCGAAGCTAAATTTGAACGTGAGCGCATTATGTCTGAAGAAAAGTTTAAACGTGAACAAGATGTAATTAGTAGTAAATATGAATACGAGGCTATGTTAGCAGAAGAAAAATTAAAACGTGAGAAACGTGAAAGAAAAGCAGCTATTAATAAACAAGAGCATGACTTAGAAATGCAAAAGTTAAAATATAAAAATGATAAAGTAAAAGGTGGTCTTGATATCGGAACTAAAGTTATAAATGGCGCTATGACTATAGCTAAGGATGTCTTCTAGTAGTATTACAAAAAAAGGAAAATTATGAATCAACTATTAGCTAATATTATGGAGCAACATACTCCTAAAACTAATAAAAAAATAATGGATGGAGTTAATGATATTATACTTAAATATGCACCAGAGTATTTAAATAAAATTATAATGTCCGGCATTTCAGCTATGTCTGAGGGTATACCGTTAACTTATAATGGTTGGCGTAAATTAACACCTAAAGAAGAATTTAACAAAGTATACGGTGGTAGGGATAATAGAGTTAACTATGATATATCAGTATCTAGTTTATATACTGTAGAATATAGTTTTACATATAACGGTGTTGTTATTAATAAACATTTATATTTACCTTATGCTGTTAAGGGTAATATAATGCAGATCTCTAACACACCTTATAATATTATTTCTGTATTATCAGATACTGTTATATCACCTACTTATAAAAATATATTTGTTAGATTACTAAGAGCTAAATTGATATTTGAAAGAGTAGATAGAAATTTTATAGTGGATGGTATTAGAACACCTGGACAGATCATACATAGTGATATTTATAAAACTGTTGGTAGAAATATAGAAGATAACTTAGGACAAGTTGTTCCGCCTGTTAACTTATATATTTTAGGTATGAAAGGAGTAAGAGAGTCGTATGAAAAATATGCTGGTATTAAAGATGTTATTTTTACATTAGATGATGTAGAAAAATACAGAGATACACATAGAGTTTATGAAAGCACTAAACTTAGACCTAGAGTTCTTAAAGACACATACTATACTCCACACGACCTTAAAATAGCTATCCCGTATGATTCTATAAATGCTTCTAACAAAGATTTTGTAGATAACTTTACATTTAGTATTATGTATTGTTTCGATATATTCCCAGAAGCAGTTTATGATATTATAACATTATTAGATACACATAATGTAACTGATGAAAAAATGTTTTGGAGAATCATCCTAGGAAGAATAGTTTTCAAAAATAGTTATTCTATAAACAAAGTACTTGATGATATGAACGATCATTTTATTACACTAAGAAGTTATATAGATGTGCTTATAAAAGGAAAACTTAATGAATCTGGTATGGAGGTAGATGACTTTTATGATTTATTAGCTATTATTTTAAGTAATTATAATATGTGGCTTATGAATAGTAAAATGTATAATAGTGATTTAAATAACAGATACTTAGATATACTATATTATCTAATGTATGACATCATTATAGGTATCAATAAGACTCTATTCGATATCAATAGAAAAAGTAGTAAAAAAGAACTTAGTAATCTAGAGATCAATAAGTATTTTTCAGATAACTTTTCTGCTAAGAAATTCTTTAGTGTGTTAAGTGGTGGTATGAATATTGCCTTAGAGGTAGCTAGTAGTTCAGCGTCTTCAGAACTTAAATATATGTTCACTAATAAACTTAGTGACCAGAGTAAGGGTAATGGTGTAAAAATTTCTAAACAGAATACTTTACCAGAGGCTATGAAATCTATAAAAGCACAAGATATCTATTTTGGTTCAGTATTGTTTTTAACTAAAAGTGCTATTAGTCCTAGATTTAAAGCTAATATGTTCATGGATTTTAATATAAATACTGGTAGAATAATTATACCTAAAGAACGACAAAAAGAGTTGGATAAATTAGATATCCTATTAAAAGCTAAAACTGGTCAACATGAAGTACCTGAAAGTTTAGTTAATGAAAGCGAGGATAGTATAGATGCCTGATATAACAATACCAAATGATATTAGGCTAAAAATGTATAACTTCATTCAAAATTATGATTATACTTCTTTTGAAGAATATATGATTTCTAGAATTTGCGCAGCTTATCTAACAATTTCTAATAAAGAAATAATGTTAGATGAACTTAAAAAAGATAAAAATCTAGATAGGATTTTAGAATTAATTTCTAATTGAATTAAAATATAATCATATATTACTAAATTAGAAGTAACATCAACATATAAGGAAATACCATGTCCATTAACGTTAATATATATAATGCGTTTAAGTCAGCAATAGATAGTTTAGGTGAAACTGAATTAAATATTGTTAACAATAAAATAAATGAAGTTTTGAAAATAAACATAGGTATGATGCACAGTACATTAGGCAAAGAAAAAATAATGGAAATTGTGTATAGTGAAAATGAAAAGGAACAAACAGTATTTCTAAACTTCATCTTTAGTTTGTTATATAATCTATATACAGAAGGTATATATCACGAGCTAACTAACATGATAGAAAATACCTATACTGGTATTATTAAAAAAAGTAATTTGGATGAAAACTTATTACAGATCATGGATGGTGAATATGACAAAGAAAATGCTGTTCTTAATGTAATTTATATTATAAAATATAATAAAGACATTTTAAACAAACTATAAAAAAAGGAAAAATGATGTATAATCAAAATCAAATGTACCCACAACAACAAAATCAACAACAAATGAGTTATCCACAACAGGCTGCTATCCAGCAACCACTACAACCAATGATGTCTATACAGGAACAACAAGCACTACATCAGCAACGTTTAGCACAACAACAGATGCAACAGATGCAACAACCAGTGTACCAACAACAACCGCAACAAGTATACCAACAACAACCGCAGCAAATGTATCAGCAACAAGTACAACAACCTATGTTAGGGGGTGTCCAAAATACTGGTGCATTCCAGCAAGGCGTGTGTTCACCACAACCTGATGCTGGTAGAGCTACATCTGCTAGATATAATAGTTCTACTTATAAGAAAAAATACCAAGCACCAGTAGCTGAACAATTACAAGAACAGCAACCACAACAAACTGAACAAGTTCTTAAACCAGCTTTAGGGTCTGAGTATAAATTATTTATACACCCAGATAATAAAGTTATTGAGCAAAAAGTTGGTGATGAATATATGTATATTGTAACTGGTAATGGTGGTGAGGTTATTTCTAATGTTCATTATAGCTTTATAAAAAATGAAGATGGTTCTATGGATAAAGACATTAGAACAGTAGCTTGTCCTGTTACTGGTGATTTTAATAAAACCATGATAGCAGCAGAATTGTTCATGGTAAAACCACATAAACATGATCCTATTGAAGACCCTACTATTATAACACCAGGTATGATGACTGATATTAACCTTGCACCAACTATATTGTTAACTAGATTAGCTAATTGTAGTTTTTGTAAAATAACACGCAATATTAAAAAGGATCACTTTGTAGATTTGTTTACTGGTGTAGAAGATGTTAAAGATATTCATCCTAAGTTGATTGCTGTATCTAAAGAGGTTGGTCTAGAGATGGATAAAGAGTATATCAAAACACTAGATAGATATTTTACAGGGTTTGTGAATGATATACTGTTTAAGACTAATGGATGTCCTGTTAAGATAGAATCATTTATAGAAGATTATCCATCTTTAAATGAATACTTACTTAAAAGAGTAGGTGAATCAAAAACTGAACTATACCAAACAGCGCTTAATGATGCATTTGCAGTATTAAAACGTAGTATAAAAGAATTCTTAGAAGTTAAGGATTTAGCAGAAGCTGAAATGCATAGACAGATTGGTTTAATCTATAAACCATATGGTTGTGGTTATATCAATAATGAAAAATTAGGATTACAACTAAGTAAAATACCTAAAGGAGAAATCTATTGCGTAACTGAAAAATCATATAAAGGATTTTATAAGATTATTGAAGACTTACATATACGTATACCAGCTAATGATATCATTCTTATGGATGAAGTAGGTGTATATATCATTAGAAAAAATATCTTAGGTAATTTCACTATAGAAAGAAAAAAATAACGCACTAGTGTATGGTATTGTTATTGGTGAACTATTCTGGTCCCTATAGGGATCCGGATATTTCGGTACAATACAAACAAAAAGGAAATAAATGAATAATGTGACTACAAAAGGACCATTTATAGATGGGTTCGCTATAAACTGCTGTGAGAAGAAAAGAGTTATAACTATCAAAGATAGTATATATGAAATAGGGTGTTTTGAAGGTACATACGATGAAGCTGTAAAGATTATATCTGAAAAGTATACTGGTAAAGCTAGAGATCTGTATATATCTAAGTTGAATGATGCCAGAGATATGAGCTGGTTAACAGATGTGTTACATGGAGAATTAGTGACGCATGAAGATTGGCATGTTAGAGTAGCAGTAGCTGAATATAGTGATAAATATCATGAACAGTTAAAGGACGATGATTATTGGTGTGTAAGGGTAGCTGTGGCTAGATATTCTGATAAATATCATGAACAGCTTAAAGACGATAATGATTACGAAGTTAGATTAGCTGTAGCCAACTATAAGAAAAAGGAAAAATAAATGATTGACACAAATAGAATAGTAACTGAAAGAGAACTTTTGTTAGGAACAGTAATGTTCTTATTACTTTTTAGTATAGATGAAAATGAAACTAGAGGTAAAAGAGTTAGAAAGAAAATAACAAGACGCCTAAAAGCTAAATTAGCTGAATTTAGAAATGAAAATCCTACTAGGTATTTAGAAATTGTAAATGATGCACAAAATGTGTTAGAGGCTACTAAACAAGAATATCATGCTAAAGGTAATACTGAATTAGGTTTAGATCCTTCAGCACTACTTAACCTATTGCATTTTAGATATCTTGATGATGTAGCTATTTTTAATATCATGTATCTAGATAGAAAACATCTACATGATGCGTACAAAGATATAAGTTTAACTTGGACTAGCATTAAATATACTAATATTTTAGTTAAACAAGTTTATAAATACTTTGGAGAAGAAGCACCTAAGGGTCCTGAGGAATTAGAAGAGGTGGCGTGATGTTAGTATTGAATATATTAGGAAATACTATTAAAATAGATTATCAAAATTTAAAATCTGTTATATTTGTTAACGATGCTAATTTCACAGGTACTGTATATATTCCTAAAACTTTTTTAAAGGAAAAAGATGTCTAGTGTTAAAAATAAAATATATAACTTGTTATTAGAAAAAAAAGAAGCTATATCCTATAATGTAGGTATTGTAGCTAGTATGCTTGGTGGTAAAGATAACGAGTTATTAGAACCATTAAAGGTTGAAATAGATTTTCCTAATTTAACTAAAATAAAAATAAACATACTTTGTATTTCTGGAGAAATGAAATTAGTTGCAGATGCTGATGTAACAGATATTGATTATATTTTTATAAATGGTGAAAAAGTTTATGTTAGTATAAATAACCCAGAAATAGAATATGTATTGAATAATTTAGCTATCGTCATAACTAATAATTTAACAGATACTATGTTAAAGTTCTTTAAGGATTAACTATGTCTGTGAATATGCCTGTGGGTGTTTATAAAGTAGTTAAATTAGAAAATAAACAATATACATTAGTGTTAAATGATAAACCATATCTTGACGTACCAAAACATATTTATGGTAAAAGTGCCAACTATGCATTACATTTTTACAATACCTTTAAACTTAAAGAAGGTTCACTAGGTGTATTATTAACAGGTATACCTGGTAGTGGTAAAAGTGAATTAGCTAATATGATAGGTAATTTAGCACTTAAAGATAACATGTATGTTGTTATTGTATCTAATATTAATGGTGACTTAGAACTAGCTGAACTTATAGAACAATTAGATAATGCAATAATTATCTTTGATGAATTCGGTAAAATGTTTCCTGTATATGTACAGGAGAATATGTTGACTATGTTTTCCAATAGTCTTGGTGGTAAAAAGATGTTCATCTTAACAGAAAATGATAAAAATATTGTATCTAGATTTATACGGGATAGACCTGGTAGAATCAGGTACCATATTGAATTCGATAGAGTTGAAAGAGATGTTATTGATGAATATTGTACTGAGAAAAATGTTAGTGAAGAATTTTATAACGACTTATTGAAAATATATGAGCGTAGTACTATTTTTAGTTTTGATCATTTACAAACATTAGTAAGTGAACATAAAATAACACCTGATAAAAAATTATCAGAGTTAATAAAAATACTTAATCTTAAAACATTAGGTAGTGTAATCAAAGTTGTGCCAGCTAAGGCATATAAAGTCGATAATGATAATAAAATCATTAAGGAATATAATGTTAGTTCTAGAAATAGAACTTTAACTAAGTATGATTTTGATAACGGTCAATATATTTATATGGATCTTAAAGAAATTATTAATAAAGATGAAAATTCTAATAGTCCTAATCCTAATAATTTTAGTCCAACTATAAATATTAGAATAAACAATGATTCTGTTATTAAAATAGAAAATGATATTATCTATTGTAAAGATAAAGATATAATCATTGAACTAAATTTGGTAGATAGCAATTAGTGTATACTAGACAGATTATAATCTGTCTAGTATATTAAAATGATATTGATAAGAATAACAATAATTGAAAAAAGGAAATAAAATGTTACAAGGTGAATTTGTATTAAGACAAAATGATTTAAAGTTTAGTAGAGATGAAAAAGGTTATTACAAGTTGGTACATATTTTAAATATGTGCTTAGTACATAATGAACTTAAAGACCAAGGTAATGGGGAGATACCAATAACTAATGCTATTATTGATTCTGGTATTGAATTAATAAAAAAGATCTACATTAGAGATATGAATGATCTAAATATTGTTATAAAGACAGATAGTGGTAACATATTAAAAGATTTAGAATATAACCATATGACACATACACAACCTATTGCACTCACGTATGTAAAGTATACCTATGATGATGGTGTATTAACTTATGACTTTATTAAAGATTTAGCAGATATTCCTGCCGGCATAACAGTATTCGATGCTAAAAATATTAATTCTAACCGCATAAGTATTTATAATTTCTTAAATGCAGGAATTAAAACATTTCATGATCTATCATCATGGTATAGCGAAATTACTGAACATAGACCTAGCTATACTGAACTAATAATTTTAGTTAATACCTATTATGAAATGTTGGTAAATGCTAAAAATTATAGTTCTTTAAATAAAAATATGTTAAAGGAAATATTAGTGAAAAATGATAGAAGAACTGCTAAGGGTAAAGAAGAGTATATCGATAAAATGATAGAGATAATAAATAACGGTTTTGATCCTGATCTTGATATCATTTTTAATGGACGTAATGAACCAGAGGTTATGTTATTAACTAAAGCTAATGATAAGACTATGGTTTATTTACTATCTGATTTGGATGATGAGTTAGAAATTAAAATAAATAGAGTAACAAGTGAAAAGGAAAATAAAATGGAAGAACAAAAAATAAATAGTGCAAATGAAGATGTATATGGTCGCACAACAACATTTCAAAGGAGAGCACAAGCTATCGGTACACCGTTTTTTAATAGTGGTTGTTATAATCCAAATAGTCCATTTAATACACCATATGGTCGACCAATGGGTATGCATCCAGAATTTGATAATAATAAACCTAATACACCATATGGTCGACCGGTAGGTATTAATCCGGGATATAATAATACATCTATTGCTGATAGTGGGATTGAAATAACTATGGTTCCTAAAGTAACTTTAGATGAATCTAAAATAAAAGATCTATTTGAAGAATATAAACTAGCAATACCTATAGAATTAAATATCAAAGTACCTGGTATTCAATTTCCTATGGTCATTAAGTTTGAACATATAGAAAGTGGTGATGAATATATTTTAACTACTTCTGGTAAATTAGTTAGAATCAATCCAGTGAATAGTTTAAGTATAGGTATTTTTCCATATAATGTGCCTGTGAACGAACAACTCATTATTTCTGCATTAGACTACCCAGAGTTAATAGAAATATTAACTAAAACTGTGGTATAATATTAAACACATATACTAGGTAGCTTATAAGCTACCTAGTATATTTTATTTTTTTATATTTCTATATCTTCATCATCTTCTTTTGGTTCTTCCTCAGGAGCTTCTACACCCTCTTCAGTGTCACCAACATCCTCATCAGTATCACCGGTATCACTATCACCACTGGTAGCAGCAACATCACCACTATCGGTACTGTCATCATCAACACTATCATCTTCGTCATCATCTTCATCATTTTCTATCTTTTCTATTTTTTCATCAAGCTTATCTACAAATTTACTATTACTTTTAAGGAATGGTAAAATCACATCAGCTAATGTTTTACTATACTCAGCATATTCTTCTAACAGATTGAATACTGGTTTACCATCTTCATCTCTTGTTAAGAACTGACTAATCTCAGGCATATAACCATTATCAGTCATCCATTTTTTAGTTAATATAGTTTTCATAATAGTTTTAATACTATCAACTTTATCACTCATGTCTCCAAGTAATTCATCTGGTAAAGCATCACTACTTAATATGATATCTAGATAATCATCTAATGAACTAGTGTATTCATCAAAAAGATCTTTCATATTGTTACTTTCAGTAACTTCTGGTTTAGGTAATTCTACTTTTAAATCATGTATATATGTTTTAGTTAAATAGTCTATAAAAATATCATCAGATTTTATTTTTTTAATACCATCAACATTCTTTAATCTTTTCTTAATACTAGAAAGATTATTTTTAAAAATATCTTTAACTTTATCATATATTCTAGGGTCATTAAGTATTAACTTTCTGATATAACTACTTAAATGTTTAGTAAACTTACCTTGTAGCATTATTACTCTTTTAGCTAATAATATGTTCTTAGCAACTACAGTAGTGGCAAAATCTGGATCATACCCACTTTTAACTAATTCAGTTGTTAGACCAAAACTCATGATGATGTGTTCTTGAATCATATCGTCTAATTCATCATCAGGAACTACTTTACTAGTATTAGTATCGTTAATATCAATATCTATATCTGGTAATCTAGGATGTTTAAAATTATATTTAAATCCTACTTTATGACTCCAGTCTACTAGATCATCTATTTTAGTAACACCGATAGGTAACTGTGTCTGTCTAGTTTTCATAGTTTCAGAAATGATTTGTTCCATAGTTACTTCTGGGTTCATATCATCATCATCTAACTTAGCTGTTATTTCTGTAGTAGTTACAGAGTTTTTAATATTAGCCATTAATCTAGTGAATAACAATATACTTCTAATACTAAATAACATAGATACTTTTTCTAACATACTTTTACCAGTACCATTATCTCTATAATCAAATGCAAAATATTCTAACATTTGTTTAGGTACATAAAGTAATCTAGTTTTTTTACCTTCTAATCCTCTAAAGAACATAGTCTGGTAAACATCTTCAGCATCAGAAATAGTGGCTATACCATTATAACTACCTGTAGCTAATTTTTTCTTTAAAGTATTTTCTATTATACTATTATAGATATTTTTCATATCTTTAACAACAGGATCTTTTTTAGTTATACCGTGTAATGCTTTTTTAGCTTTATTAATAATATTTAGTTTAGTATCTTTCTTAGCTATAAGATTACCTATCATATCATCATCTATATGTTTAAAATTAGTTTTTACAGGAGTACCATTTTGATCTAATAAAATAAAATAACCTAAATGTTCTGTTACATCATTAACACTATGTACAGGGATAACAGATTCTGTAGGTAGCTTCATAACTAATGGTTTACCTATAGATTTTCTAATAGTTTCATCAGCAGTTTTAACTGCTATAAAAGGTTCATCTTGATAACTAGGTGTTCTGAATAATTCATCTAGTAAATTATTCTCTTCTGTAGAAATATTTATAGATTCTAAACTTAGTTTATTATTTACTTTATTATCAATATCTTTAGTATATGCTAATGGTGTTATTAATACTTTATAATCATCACTTATAGTTACATTTAAATCTTCAATACTAATTTCTATTTTTTTAGGATTGATATCTTCACTCACAAATTCAGATAGATCTAATGATTCATTACCTATATCACCTAATAAACCTATATCACTTATACCATCTAGATATTCTGTCATGTTTTCACTAGATACATATAAATCACTATTTATTATTTCATCTATACTAGCTTCTGGTATAATGGCTTCTACATAACTACCTTTTGTGAATAGTGCTTCTCTAATCATAACTGGAAGCTTTTCTATTAAATCATATTCTTTATTAATAAAAGTACTAATTTCACTACTTAATAAATCATTTACTTCAGTACCAATATTGAGTTCTGGTTTAACATATTTAATAGTAGGTGTTAACATATCATTAGGTGCTAAAATAGAAGAAGTTAAAATTTGTATAGATAATTCTACATCTGGGAATAGTTGTGTTATATCTTCATTATTTTTAATTCTTTCGATAGTGCTAGCATTAATTTGCTTTAGATCACCGAGACTATTAGCAATATTAGTGGTACTATTTTTAGCTTTTGTTAATTTACTGAATATGGCTTTGTTTTCATCATTATCATTAATTAATTTAGGTATTTTTGCTTTACTGCTTTTCATTTTTAACTCCAAAGGATTCATTTATGTATACTATAGAAAAGTATATATCAGATAACATTTTATTAGCTAAATCTATAGTTATTAAAATATCAGATATACCGATACAAATAAATAATAGTTTAAAACTTAAATATGGTATAGATATACCTTCAGATAAACATCAGTGGAAATATTTTTTAAACCTAGCAGGTATGAAACATTTTACAAATAACGATGTTTATGTAACAGTTTTAGAAACTAATACTCTAGAATTATTAACTAAAGAACTTTTAGACGAATATACTGATACTAAAAAATTACTTTTAGAGAAAGGTTCTAGTTATTTAGATTTAGTATTAAAGTACCCAAATGATATAGGGTATATAGATGGTTGTATAAATCCAGTTGATTTAGAATATGCTATAAATGCTGAAGATGGCACAATATTAGCATATAATAAATTTTTAATAGAAGATCAAGAACTATATTTAATTAATGCTATCAATGACTATATTAAATTATTTTTAGATAGATGGTATCTAAGAGAATACAATATAACCGATGAGTTATATTTAACTTCATTATTAAGTGTATTATACTCTACATTACCTAATAAAATTATGAATATTAGGTTATCTAAAGTATTTACTAATGAAGCTAATATGTTTCATTTAGAACACTATTTTAGATCTAATTTTAATTTATGGGAAAATGTACAAGTACTTAATAAAAAATCATTATGGTGGTTATATAATAACTTAGAGTATCTTAAAAAACATGTAGGTAAAGAAAATACACTAGAGATAATTCTAGATAAAATATTTCAAGCTAATAACGTAGGTGCTGGTAAACTAGTTTTAGGATTTAAAGAATCTTATTTAAAAACTAATCCTAATTTAAAAGAATCTATTTTTGTACCATCTGAACCTGAAATAGTGTCTATACCGCTTAATGACAGCTATATACTAGATGAAAACACATCTAGGTCTACTGAGTCATTAATAATGTCACAACTAACAGCAGATACTGTTGATAGTAATCAATACGGTGATGATGATTTTTATATAGATGTATTTAAAAATAAAATAGCTAATAAAAATATCCTTTTAGAGGATACTAAAACACTAGATATTAACTCTATTAAACTATTAGATGTTTATGGTTTAAATTTCTTAGAAACAGTTATGGACAACTGGATTTATAAGGCTACTACTAATAAGTATAACTTAATCAAATATTTCACAGATCCAAATACTAAAGCTAGCTATACATTATCTCCTAAACAAGGATTTCTATATTTATTAAAAATGATATCATTACTCTATAGTACTGAAGATAACCCAGTAATAGATAAATATTATTATAATAATGTTGTGCATAATAGTTATGATAAAGATAGATTAATAGATAACTTATTTACTAAAGATGATCTAGGTGAAATAGTAGATGTTATATTAGATAAATTACCAGTTATAGATTATATATCTAATGAAAAGAAATATAGAAGTTTTATATTAGAAACATTAGGACTATTTCAATTAGTTAGAGTTATTGATAGTAATATAGAAACATTATCTTTAAGTACAGATATAAAAGCAGTTGCTAATAGAATATTAGATAGAGGAGTTATAGAGTTAGGACCAGAGGGTACTCGTATAGATGATTTATTATTAGAGAATGGTCTAGTGATAGAGTTTATAGAACTCTATGACCCAGTTAGAACCATAACTGAGTTATTGACAGTATTTACAGAAATAGATATTGATATATATAAACAGTTTATAGATTTTAATAATAACTTTATTTCTATATTTAATAAACTAACATCTTATACTACGCAGATGATTTATTCTTCTGATGATGCTAAGAGCCTATATTCGAAGTATACGGCTGTTGGAGTTAATCATGTATCAAAGGGTGTCATAAGAGTAGAAAATGCCTCTATGGTACCTCTAGAGCTTAATAAGACACATATAGCAACATTAGCTAATAACTTTACTGATAGATTAGATGGTTTCTATATAGATAATGATAACAACATTACTTTATGTGAAACAAAAATGGATGGCTTAGCATATAGTTATGTCCAGCATAATGAAATCATAGGAGAAGTAACTACTCCTAGAGTTTACTTAGAAGTTTATAATGATTGTATCCCATATTATATACCGAATATCAATGCTAACGCTAACACATTTGAAGATTCTGATACTAAAGGTAAAACTAAAGATCATGATGTTATAAATACATTAAGTGAATATGTTATAGATCCAGTAGTGGCTTATACTACAGATAACACTAGTGATGAACCAACAGGTTCTACAACTGAACCTAACCTTATAGGTGAAATAGAAATATGATATACATAGTAGCATATTAGCTACTATGTATATTCTTTAAATCCCTGTAGGGTTGATCATCATACTTCTAAAATAAGCTTTCATAGTTTTAGTACTAACTACACCAGTAGCATAGTTATTTAATACTTTTTGACTAACAGAACCTTGTTTAAGTAATAGTTTAGTCATAGCATTTTTAGCACCTAAGTCACCACCTCTTATCTTCATTAATTCTACAACAGAATCCTTTAAACCCATACTCGTCAATAACTGTAGCTCAGGCATAGTTATTTTACTAGCTTTACTTCTACCAGTAACTTGTCCTGTTGTTAAGTCTATAGCTTTATCATCAGTAGGTATAGATATTTTCTTAGTTAATAACTGAGCAGCTCTTCTAACTGGTATATTAAGCACCATATATTTGTTAGGTGTAATATATTCAGTACCCATATTATTTATTTTAATATGTTGGAAAAAATCATAACCTAAAGATTTAGCTATCTTCATATTCTTCTCAGCATCTAATTTAACATTACTATTATTAGGAGCTATTATAGATAATTTAATTTTACCTTTTTCAAGATCTAACATAAAATTATCAAATTCTTTATTATTCATAGATTTAAATCTATCTTTATAAAGTTTATGATTTTCTTCACCAGCTATTTTTAATATATATTCTAAAATAAATTTTTCAGCTTTATTTCTATTTTTCATTTGTTCACCTTAATGATAGAATTTAAAAATATAGCAACTAGGATATTCCCTAGCTACTATATTAAAATGTTAATGGGATATAGATATTATCTGGAATAACATTACCTAAATATTTACTAACATATCTATCAGCTGTTATTTGGTAAACTGTAAATGACGGCAATACTTCTTCATTAACAAAAAGATCACTCATACTACCTAATGATAACATGCCAGTAGGTGCTAGTTTTTTATCTCTAACCCTATGGTCACCATCTACACTAATATAGAAGTTACTTAATGAACTAGTACTGATACCATGTAGTCTCATGAAGTAATGTTTATTATCCACATTTTCTTTAGTTTCTGGTAATTTAAAGACACTATCTCTACTAAGAACAAGATCACTAGCTACTTCATTTTTATTATGAGCACCACCACCTATTCTAGAAGCTTGTATGCTATATAGTTTACCCTTAGCATTTTGGTTAATATATTCTAAATTAGGAATCACTATAATATCATTATATTTTCTATCATAATATAATCTTACAAAGTTATTACTAACACCAGAATTAACTCTTGTTACATAGATAAATCTTTCTTTACTATTTTTATCTTCATAAGCTCTATCTATTAAATAATTTTTATTATCATCCTCTTCACCATCACTATTACCATTATAATTAGTTTCTAATACTTTATTATTATCTACTAAAGCATCATCTAAAATAACAATAGGTAATGTATCACTTATAGTAATTAATAATTGGTTACCTGTATAAGTTTTATCATTTTTATCTTTACCAAGTTCTACTAATCTTTCTAATCTATTATCTTCCATAACTATTCCTTATTAGATTTTTCAATAAAAACTGAATTTTCTATACAAAATGGTAAAACTATTTCTTTTAATAAGGTTACCCAATCTTCTAGATAACCATCATTAGCTATAAAGGGCAATACACCATTTATAGATTTCTCATTTTCACTTCTAAAAATAAGTAACTTATTCACTAACACTCTGTTAATGATCATACGTTGTGCTACTGGGTTAGCTTTCATACAAAATTTTATATCTGGAATATTTAAAAATGCTTTACCATGTTCTTCATTACCAGCAATACTATCAATATTAATCCTAACTAATGTAACTAAATCTAAATCACCTACCTCTCTTGGTCTATTAAAAAGATCCATAGGGTTAATATGTAGTTTACCATCATCTTTTTTCTTATGAACTTTTTTCTTTTTACTCATTATTTTTTCTCCAATTTTAATTTACTTTTATCGTACCAATAAGGTATATAATCACCTCTTCTCATTTTCAATAGATCCACTGTCGATAAAAATGGTTTAACATCTTTAGCATACTGATCAGGAACCCAAAAACCTCTACTATCTAATAGAATATCCCAGTCATAACCCATAGCTTTTAAATCATCATAAAGCTCTTTAGGAGTACATAATAAACCATTGTTAATATACTGTGGGTGGAATGTAGCTATCTGTAACATCTCACTAGTTATATTCAATGCTCTTCTTAATTTTTCATTTTCATCTATTTTTCTTCTAATAGTAGTTCTACTAAGATTCAAATCTGGTAATAAATCTAAATGATAATTAGTCATACTACCATCTATACCATATCTACCATTAGTTTTAATATAATGAAATTCTGTTAAGCTAGGTAACACTCCCTCATTTTGAGAAATAACTAATTCTAATGTATAACCACTAGCACCACTTTTACTTCTTAAAGCTGTTAACCTTACAGCATTTAATTCAGTTTCACTATTATCAGTTTTACTTTTAGGATATTCTGGTAATCTAGTAGTTTGATTTTTTAATACTCTAGCAGTATGTGCGTACCAACCATTATTAATCAAAAAGAAAAACTTGTTACTAACACCTTTAATACTATCACCTTGTTTAAGATATTGTAGTTTCTTAGTAGGTTGGTTATACATAGCAGGACCACTACTCATATCTATCTTCTCACCAATATGTGCAGTAGTTAAGATGTTAATATTAGCACTGTTACTTAATCTTGGTAATGTACTAATAAATTTAGTTTTAAATAACCCTTGTTTCATAAATGCTGTATTAGTCTTGCTATCATCAAGATCTTTATCCATAAGATCAACAGTACTACTAGCTTCAAATTCACTTAATGAATCTATCTCTACAAATGTAGGTACTAATGTTTTTAATGGCTGGTTACTATAAGGATCTTTAAAAGCTGTATATGTAATCATAGAGTTCTTATCTTTAGCTTTAGCATCAGCGTATTTATTTAATTCATTAACCCACTCATCAGCAGTAGCTAAACTTTTATCAGTAATACTCCAAATAGGGTTCTCACCCATAATTACACCATCATCGAAATTTTCAAATCTAGTAGCTAAATTAGTTAATCTATCTAACGAAATATTTACCTCAGTATCGTATGTAGTCATAGCAGTCTCTGTGCTATACTTAATCTTATTTGCAGCCGATAACATCATATAATGTATAATAGTCGATTTGAAGCTATTTCCTGTTCCTGTTAATGACGTTAAGCTGGAAAGCCCCCCATTTAGTATGGTTTCACCCTTGGCACCGATTATAAAAGTACCAGTTGGTATATCGAATAAACTACCGATATTTATACCTATTTTAGGCATTGTCTTTTTGGCTAAATTGAATTTTAACATATTATTCCTTTGTATATTTAAGTATAATAATCTTATATATTTAATTTGATTATTATAATTTTCTTTAGTACATATTATATTGAGTACTACATTTTTATAACTTCAACTAAAATCGTGGTATAAAAAAATAATTTAAAGGACTGTAACATGTTAACACAGAACAATGTACCTAAGATAATAGGTAACCTATATAGAGTAATTAAGATAATTGCGGCTAAAGAAAACTTAATAGTTAATTTCTCTTTAGAACAATTTTATCAAAAGTTAAGTATCGACGGACAATTCATATCTATATTAAATAGATATACTGAAACCAAAGATCAAAAAGATTTCCCAATAGTAATACCTTTCACTAAAGAATCTATCGGTAGTAATAAAGTTACTATTGATGATATACAAATATCCACTAAGAACCTACATAGCGCTCAGGTTAAAACTAAGGTATGTACAAGATGTAAACTAGAGCTACCCTTATCAGACTTCGGTAAAGTTGGTTCTAACGCTAGAGGGCACGCTGATGGTCATCATGACTATTGTAAAAAATGTGTACAATATAAATTAAAAGAACCTAACTTAGTTCTATCATCTATATATAGATATCATAGTAAGAAAGGTACTGATCTTAAATTCACCAGAGAGGAGTTCTGGGACAGATTCCTTAAAGAAGATAGTGACTTCATGAAGCTACATAAAGAATGGGATAGAAAAACATTATCTAAAACACCAAGACTTAAATTAATAGATAAATCTAAGGGTTATACTTTAGACAACATAACATTTACAACTGTAGATAAAATGAAAGAAGAAGCTATGAATGCAGATACTAAAAAATGTATCGTATGTAAAAGAATGTTACCTAAAAATAAATTCAGTAAGAATTCAAAAACATTAGATGGTTATAGTACTGATTGTTTAGAATGTCGTAATAGTATTGCTAAAAGAAAAGATAGATTAGGTTGGCATATATATTCTAATCAAGTATCTAAATCTATACAAAGAAAACATCCTAAGCCTACATATACTAAAGAAGAATTACAAGAGTGGTTAAATAGACATCCTAGTTATGACAGAATGTATGATGAGTGGGTTAAGAGTAATTACGATATTAAATTAAAACCATCTATAGATAGAATTTACAATCACCTAGGTTATAGTTTTGAGAATATTAGATTAGTTACATGGGATACTAATAATAAAAAAGAACATAAAGGTGTCGATATATTTAATTTAGATGGCACTGTTTATAAACGATGTGGTTCTATTAAAGAGGCAGCAGAATATTCAGGTATAAAACCAAGTACTTTAGGCGAATACTTACGACGTAATTTAAATCCTATAAACGGTAAAGTATATATGTATTCTAAAGATTATAACGCAAATGATCTTAAAAGAATATTAGAACGAATAAAAGAAAGTGGTACCGAAAATAAAAATGGTAATGTGTTTAGAAAATATAAAGCTGTTATAGCGTTTACACATGACGGTAAATTATATAAAAATTATTCATCCATAATAGAAGTAGCTAAAGATATTTTGGGTAAAGATAATCTAAATGATAATGAATTAAACAGAGTTAGATCAGCTGCTAATGGTAAAATTAAATCTGGTTTAAATGGATATATACTTATATATAAAGATGATTATAGTATAGATTTATTAAATACTAGAATAGAAGAGTACAAAAAATATAAACGTAAAAGAATATCGTATATTAATAAAGATGGTGAAGAAAAAATATATGATACTATATCAGAAGCCATTGAAAATACTGAATATAGTGAGAAACCAATAGTTAGATCATTAAGAACAGGTGAACCAACTAGAAAGGGTGAGTATTTTAAATATCTAGAGGATTAAAATTCCTCTATGGTATTGTTTGAATTAAACTATAATATAGGAGATACCAGATGCAATTTAATGTAGCTGCCGAGCTGTATAAAGCTAAAAATGAAATACCTGATTTAAGATCAAGAGCAGACATGTTATGTACTGAGGATATGGGTTCATTTGTTAATAATGTTAGTAATTATTTTACTACTAAATTTTCAGATGTTATTAAATCATTCACTACTACAGAAAATAGATTAAAATCTGTTAAAAAAAGAGATCTTAGCGAACAAGCTAAAACTGTTTTAAAACTTAAAAAAGATATTAAATATATTTTAGATAATGTTAAAATGGCTGATGTTGCTAATAAAAATGTAGGTAGTATATTAGGACTTAAAACTGACCTACTAACACTTAGTGATAAATTAAAAGATAGTACTTTAGAATTAAATAAAGATCTTTTAAAACATGTTGATACTGTTGATACACTAGTTAGTAAAGTATTAGCAGATGATGAATACAGACGTAGTGTTAAACCTATTAGAACATATGTTGAAATAGAAAAAATAGAAAATAACATGTCTAAAGTTATTGCAGAACTTATAGATCCTAATGGAACTAAGGATATAGTTAAAATTAGTGAAGTACTTCCTAATTTAAATAGTTTACAAATTATAAATGAAAATCTTAATGAAGCTAATAGTTTACTAACATATAAGAATATTAAAGATCTAGAAAAGATGATCAATAAGTTAAATAGTAAAGTTAATGATCTATATGATTTACTAGTAGACGAAGATATTATTATCTCTAAAAATATTATTAGCGATTTAGGATATACTGTTGAAAGTTTAGCTGAATTAATTACTACTTCAGTATCTATCTTTTATCTAGTTAATCAAGCAGATAGTATGTTAATTAACATAGTTAAAGTAATTAAATAGTATAGCCAAATTCGGCTGTACTATTTTTTAATTTGACCCAATTGGTTGCAGAAATGGAGATGTAAAATGAATGAAGAAAATAATAACGAAGAGATATTTCATGCTATATATTATAGCGATGGTAGTGCTGGTCCAAATAACCCTGGTGGTTACGGAACTGGCTTACATGGGTACGTATATAATGAAAATAAATTAGGTAGTAAAAGTGGTGATAGACCAAGTAAATACCATATAACTAATATTGGTTATGTGGAAAATGGTCAAATGGATAAAGATATACAAACAGTTATACCTGAATATTATATAGATGGGTATATTAGTAATGCTTTAGACGGAACTAATAATGTTGGTGAAATAGATGGTGTATTATATGCTATAAGAGATACATTATCATCAGATTTAAACATTAAAACTATTTTAGTTAAAACAGATAGTACTTATACTATGGGTGTGTTTCAGAAAGTTAAACTAGATGACCAACGAACATGGGATAACCAGTCTACTGCTAACCATAATAAATATTTAGAAGCAGAAAAAGAACTTAAAGAATTAGAGTCTAGAGGTATAAAATTATCCATAATTAAAGTATTAGCACATAGTACATCACTAGGTAATAATACTGCTGATAGATTAGCATTTTTAGGTAGAAATAATAGTAATAAATATAGAGAGTCTAAAGTTAATATACAACATACTACTGGTAAGTATTGGAAATTAACAGAAGAGAAACATCCTTTTATTAACTATAAACAATTATTCTTTATGAGAGGTGTTGGTAGTGAAAATTTCTATTGTGTATTGAACTATGCTAAAGATGAAGAAGTTGGTAGAAAAAGTAATACTGCTACATTTGGGTTAGTTAAACTTAGTGAACCTATAGAGAAAGTTGAAAATATTATAACTACATATAATAACTATTTAAATAGTTTATCATTGATATCATCTATAAACATGGTAGCGTTATATTCACAAAGAGCATTACTATATGAGAAATTATTCGGTAATGATATTTATATACCTAATTTACGTGGTAGAAAATTTCTAACTATATTAGAAGAAGATGTGGTTTGTAGTGAAATATACCCACCTGGGTTAGCTAAAAATGCATTAGATAAAACTATGTTATTGAATAATGTAATAGCTGATTACGAAGAGGATAAAAATATATTTAAATATATAGATATCACAGATAAAGTTTATGGTGTAGATGCTAAAGGTAAACCTAATACCATTTTAGCACAAAATGATATATGTATAAATGTAGATATACCTGATATAGGAAATATACCTATAAAAATAGGTGATGAAACTTTAACTAGAAATCAGTTTAAAAAATTAGAGAAAAATGAAACTAAAGTATATTTTGTATATAACTTAAAAAGTAAAAATAGTTTAGAATACTGGTCTTTAATAGATAGTGTTAAAACTGGTGATAAAGCTATATATACTAATTTTTATACGAATACATATTTTTTTAAAGGAAAATAATGACGTATGCTGATTGGAGAAAAGATTTTTTTAATAAAAGAAATAAAATAGTTGAAAAACTTAAAAAATTAAATTATTCAGAAGAAAAAATATATGAGTATTTTGAATATGATAATATGTCTTTAAAAGAAAGTTCTTTTTGTCCGCTATATGAATTAAATAAAAAATGTCATGACATTGAATATCTTAATTGCTTTCATTGTGCATGCCCACATTTTGTAATAGTAGGAGATGATTCTTTCTGTAAAATAAATTCTAAATTTGCAGATAATATAGTCATAAATAATAATAAAATATGTGATTGTACTAATTGTACTATACCACATACTAAACAATTTAAATTTAAAAAATAAGGATAACATTTGAAAACATCAAAACTAATGTCAGAAGCAAAATTTTATGAATCTTATGCAAGATTTTTAGAAGATAAAAATAGATATGAAACTTGGGAAGAAGCAGTAGATAGAGTTATGAGTATGCATAGAAGTTATTATTCTGAAATAATGACACCTGAGCTTAATGAACTGATTGAATATAGTTCTAACAGTTATAAAAATAAAGAAGTATTAGGTGCTCAAAGAGCTTTACAATTTGGTGGTGATCAATTATTAAATAAACATGCTAAAATGTATAATTGTACAGCATCTTATTGTGATAGAGTTAAGTTCTTTTCAGAAGCATTTTGGTTAATGTTATGTGGTTGTGGTGTTGGTTTTTCTGTACAAAAACAACATATAGAAAAATTACCTAAAATAACAATTAGAGATAAAGAACCTAAGTCATATATTGTGGAAGATAGTATTGAAGGATGGGCTAATGCTGTTGATGTATTGATGAAATCATTTTTCGATATTGAATCAGAATGGGCTAAATCACCGATAGTATTTGATTTAAGTAAAATACGTAAAAAAGGTGCTATGATAAGTGGTGGGTTTAAAGCACCTGGACCAGAACCATTAAGAAAATGTTTATATAAAATTGAAGAATTGTTATCTAATGAAATAAATAATGGTATTAATACTGTTAGAACTATTGTAGCGTATGATATTATTATGCATATAGCTGATGCAGTAATTTCTGGTGGTGTTAGAAGAGCAGCATCAATTTGTTTATTTAGTCATGACGATATAGATATGATTAAAGCTAAAACTGGTGATTGGTTTATCACTAATGGACAAAGAGGAAGAAGTAACAATTCCGCAGTATTATTAAGAGATTCTACTGATTTTGAAGAATTTAATGAAATTATGAAATCTGTACAACATTCAGGTGAACCAGGTTTTGTTTGGTCTGATGATTTAGATATGTTATTTAATCCTTGTGTTGAAGTAGGTATGCAGGGTTATGATGAAAATGGTGATTCTGGATGGCAGATGTGTAACCTTACAGAAATAAACGGTGGTAAATCAAATGATAAAGAGATTTTTTATAAACAATGTAAAGCTGGTGCTATATTAGGTACTTTACAAGCTGGGTATACTAAATTTGATTATTTAGAAAAAGCTAGTATTAACATTGTTGAACGTGAAGCTCTTATTGGTGTTGGTATTACTGGGTGGATGAATAACCCAGATATTTTATTCGATAAAGAAACACAACGAACTGGTGCTGAAATAGTTAAAAAGTGGAATAAAAAAGTTGCTGAACTTATAGGCATTAATCAAGCTGCTAGAACTACTGTTGTTAAACCTAGTGGTAATGCTAGTGTATTATTAGGTTGTGCGTCAGGTATACACGGAGAACATTCTAAAAGGTATATTAGACATGTACAAATGAATAAGACAGCTGAAGTCGGTAATCTGTTTGAAAAAACTAATCCACATATGGTTGAAGATTCAGTATGGTCACAAACCGATTATGTAATAGGATTCCCTATTGAACCTAAAGAAGGCAGTATTTATAAATCTGATTTATTAGGTGTAAAACAATTAGAATATGTTAAAAATGCTCAAGAGAATTGGATAGAATATGGTACTAATAAAGAACTATGTGTAAAACCATTTCTTAAACATAATGTATCTAATACTATTACTGTTGATGATTGGGATGAAGTAACTAAATATATTTATGATAATAGATATAGTTTATGTGGGGTTTCTTTATTGTCAGCAGCTGGTGATAAGGCATACCCACAAGCACCATTTACAGAAGTATTAACTCATGAAGAAATTGTTGAAAAATATGGTGAAATTTCATTATTCACTTCAGCACTTATTGAAGCTGGATTAAATGCATATAATAATGATTTATGGACAGCTATAAATACTGCATTGGGTGAAGGACTAGAGCTAACTGATAGTAGTAAAGATTTATTAAAAAGAGATTTTGTTAGACGATTTAATAAATTTGCTAGTAATTTTAAATCTAATAAAGATTGTTCTGATTGTTTAAAAGATGTATATAATTTACATAAGTGGTGGAAAATTACAAATAACGCACATGATATAAATTGGGTTACTGAATTAGGTAAAAAAGAATATGTTGATATTGATACATTAGGATCACAAGGATGTTCAGGTGGACAATGCGAGATTGAATTCTAAAATTAAAAAAGAGAAGCACAAATTCCCTATTTGTGTTTTGACATCTAGTGAAATTAAAAATATACAACCTAGAACTATTAAAAACAATACTTTCACTATTATGGATTACTATAATATAGAAGATTGTGTTAATAGTTTAGAGCGATTAAGAAATTACCAATTGAGCGACATACTTGGTAAATATAAATTATTTTAAAGGAATGAAATGTCTGAAAAGAAATTAACTGATTTTGATATCAGTGTTAAAGAGAAAAATCCAGGAGAATCAGAATTAAAAGTAACCCCCGGTACTGATAATGATGTGACTATAGAACAAGCTGACGCAGAAGTAGAAGCTATATTGAAAAAAGCTGTGGAAGCTAAGTCACTCAATCCTAGTAAGAAACAGTCTAAAGGTAAAAAACCTAAAGATAAAAAGAAAGCTAAATTAGCAAAAGCTTCTAAAAAAAGAAATAGGAGAAAGTAATGAGTAATTTTGATAAAACTCAGGTAGATGTGGTTTATACCACACCTATAGAGATAGGTGATATCGCAATAGGTACATGTTGGGATAAACAAAAAGAAGAATGTGATCATGAAAGAATCTATAGAGTAAGTAGAAAATTTAAACATCAGAGTACTATAGAGCATTTAAGAGTAATTTATCTCTTTAAAGTAAATCATAATGATGAAGAAGATAAAAGATATTTAGAGAATACTGATGTTACTGAATGTATTAGTTTTTTTATAAATGATCCTTTTAGTAAAATAGAAGTCAAAGATGATGAAACTTATGTAGTATCTACTAACTTAAGAGTATTAATGTCTGCTTATGACAATAATTTATTAAGTAAAGATTTACTTATTGAATCTATTATTCCTGATGAATATAGATTTTTGTTTACAGGAGATAATGATGAATGTTAAATTATTAAATTACAGTGATGTAGATATAGAGTATTTTAAAGAACATTTAAGTTATAACTTCTATTTTAAAGGTGTAACAAGAGCATTGTTACAAGAATTAGCTAGACATAGATATGATACTAACTTTAGTGTTAAGAGTAGTAGATATACTTTAAAAGAATTAAAAAAAGAAGATACTTTTTTATCTTTTAATGGATGTGTTTTAGAGTCTACTGATATTATAGAAAGAACTGGTTTATATATTAATAAGTTTAATAAAAATAGAGCTAGTAAATATATTAAGTTTACTGGTAATAAATTAGTAGATACTAATAGTGTTATAGAACTAGAGTTATTAAGAACATCTATAATTAATGGTATTTCTAATGATGTAGCTAAATATAACTTACCAGAATGTTATTATACTGAATTAACTTTTACTATAGGTTATAGTAGTTTAAGAAATTTCTTAAATCTTAGAACATCTAAAGCTGCTTTAGAAGAGATAAGAGAATTAGCTAAAATGGTTTATGAAAATTTACCAGAAGATCATAAAAAACTATATATAGATTGCATGCAGCATGACTAACCATATAGACTACTTATAAGTAGTCTATATGGATTTATATATTTTTTTAATATTATTTTTGTAGTCGTTATACATATATGAATTAGTTGTTAACATACTTCTAACCATCAATGGTATAGTTGTAGTTAATTCTTTAATATATTTTTGTACTACTAATATATTATGTTCATTTTCTAACTGGTCTATCTTTTTATTTAATTTTTCTTTAGTGATTTTTAATAATTTAAATATGGTGATAATATCATGTTCTTCTTTAACTATATAACCCTTCTTATCAGATAGTACAGTTAAATGTTTGTGTATAATATCTTTATTAAAGTTACTATCTATAGTTACTACAGATTTATTATAACTAACTAAAGCTAACATAGATATAGGGTCTAAAGGTTTAATAACATAAGATTTATTTTGATTATAACCAAATATATATTTAAACCCATCAGCTTCATCATCTAACTTATCTTTATATCTATTTAAAATTATAGATAATTCAGAATCATTATTGTAAAGTTCACTAACATAAGACATGAAATAATCTTTATAACATTTATAATTTAAATTTATAATATTTTTTCTTTTTAATTCATTATTAATATATGTTATATAGTTTATTACAGATGTTAATATATCTTTTCTCACTTCAGTCATTTTTATATATAAGTATTTCTGATGTGCTAATTTATCTATATCTTTAACAATTAAAAAGTTAGCTAATGGTAAAGTTGTTATTACTCTATTATCATCTTCTTTAGACAGAAATTTCTTATCAAATTTTTCATCTAAACCATTTAACATTTCATCTATTTCATTATCTTTTTTAAAGTAATTAATTATAGCTTTAACTAATTGAATTATCTTAGTCCATATTGTAGATAATATTTGTTTAAAAGTATCTATCATAGTTTTGATAATACTTCCTATAGATTCTTCAGAATAGTCATATGTTTCAGTTACACCTAAAATTTCCATAGTATCTGTTAGTAATGAATCTCTCATTTCTGTAGATAAATTAACATTACTATATGTTGCTAATACATTAGGTAGCACACTATATTGTTCCATTTCTTTAGTAGCATTTTCTATATCTTCGACACTTAGAATATCTTCAAACATAATAATCCCTATATTTTAATTTCAATCAATATTATATCTCTAGATATTGTTTGATTAATATTAAGGAATGATTATGATTATAAACTCACAGAGAACTATTTATGCGTTAGATTTACAATCACATATGATGTTAGGTGCTCCTTATGAAGTATTACCTAATACAACTTTAAATGAAAAATTTTCTTTTTTAAGTACTGAGTATACAGATGGTGTATATCCTACTATTAAATATTTATGTATAGGTGTTGGTGGTGGTGCTAAAGCTGGTGATAGTAGATTAAAGCATTCTACGCATACTGCTAAAGATGCATCATTGTTCGAACAAATACCATTTGTAATGAGAACAGTAGATAATGATTTAACTCCTGATGAACAACTTAAATATAGATTTAGAATAAGAGAGATACACAATAACATAGAATACTTTTGTTATTATTTAAAAGTTATACCAGAGATTGATATGAAAGCTGGTATTTTTGAAGTTAATATAGTTGATAATGTTGGTAAGCTAGGTTATTTTGATACTAATAGAAGAGATATATTATATCCAAAACCTGCTGCTAATACTAATTATTTAGATTATGAAAATACTAAATATTTAGCAAAATCTATAAAATTAAAATTTGAATTAGATATGGATAATATCAATGACATTAATAATGTTATGAACATACTTTATGATGGTAATAATAACATTACTGAAATAGGTGTATGTACTGGTATTGATAAAACTTTATCTGATGGTAAAGTAGAAGCTAAATGTGTGCAAGTTAATTATTTTGTAGATACTGATATTGATTTAATAATGGACATTGATACCAAAGGTAGATTTATTAGATCAATAGAGATCGGTGGGTCTGAAGTATTATTGATGTAATGTATATAAGTTAAAAGGAATGTTTTGGAAGATACTATTAAAATATTAGCTATTGATCCTGGTGGTAATACAGGTGTGTCTATTTTCACAATAACTGTACCAAGTTTGATCATAGTTAATGTAGAAACTACATTTATAGATTTAAGCTATTTTGATATAGAAAATGGTTATGAAAAATTAAAAAATAAATTATTAGGATTAGAGCAATCTATACAATCTTTAATAGAGTGTTATCAACCACATATATTAGCTATAGAAGATACTTTTGTTAATTATAGATTTCCTAAATCTGCTATATATTTATCGCAATATATTGCTACTATAGAGTTAACTGTTATGAGGTATAATAGATTTATTTCCATATTTAAATACGCACCTAAATTAATTAAGAAATATATGACTGGTAAAGGTAATGCTGATAAAGATGATATGTTGGCTGCTTTATTAAAAAATAATGAAATATTACCTTTTGTTAAAAATAAAAATTTAACAGAACACGAGATAGATAGTTTAGCTATAGGGTATTTAGCTATAGTACAATTAAGAACAGATAATTTATTATTATTAACTATATGACACTAACAGACTTATAAGTCTGTTAGTGTATAATAATTGAATTTTCATTCATTTAATGAACATTAGGAGTGCCTATGCTAAACATAATAAAAAATTTAGTTAATAAATTTAAACCAGATAAAAAGAAGACTTTAAAAGAAAAAATAGAGTATCTTAAAACTATAGATATAGATCCCTATAATAAAGTATTCTATATAACAACTTTTAATAACAACATAATAGATTATATAGAAGATTTAGAATTTATTCTAAATAGTGATTTAGAAAACACATATCCTAGATTTAAAAAGATAACACCTATAAATATAAAACAAATATACATAATGTACTTCTTTAGTAATAATGAAAGTTTCTTAACAGAACCAAAATTAACTTTTAATAAATGGTTAGATTTAATTTTAGATGTAATTGAAATATATGAGATTGCTAAATCCAGTATAGGTAAAGGTTATTTATATAGCAATAGTTTAAAAATAAAACCATATATTTTAGATATTGAAAATATAATAAATACAATATATGATAATTATATAATAATTTCTAATTGAACAAAATTATAAACATATATTATAATAATAGAGCAATGTATAATTGTTAAATTTAATTACCAGTAAGAATACTGGTGATTACAAAAAGGAAAATAGATGCGCAATGTAATAACAAAAGGACAACTTATAGACGGATTCGCTATAGAGTGTGGTGATGAAAAAAGAGTTATAACATATAAAGATGGTGTATACACCATAGGTTGTTGGGAAGGTACTTATGATGAAGCTATGGAGGCTATATCTGAAAAGTATACTGGTGAAGCTAGAGATGCTTATATAACTAAATTGGATGATGCTAAAGACATGGTGTGGTTAACAGATGAAATACATGAAAAATTAGCATCTCATAAAAACTGGCATGTCAGACTAGCTGTAGCTAAATATTCAGATAAGTACCACCATATACTTAAAGATGATATAGATTGGTGTATTAAAGTGATAGTAGTAGAATACTCTAATAAATACCACGAGCAACTTAAAGATGATGATAATTGGTATGTTAGAGTAGCCGTGGCTGGCTATTCCGATAAATACCACGAACAGCTTAAAGATGATCCTGATGAAGATGTACGACTAATTGTGGCTGAATATTCCGACAAATACCATGAGTATTTAAAAGATGATCCTGATGAAAATGTCAGAGAAGCAATAACTAATTACAAAAAGGAAAATAGATGAAAGAAATATCTAATCAAAAGATTAAATTTGACCCACTGGATAATAATAGAGAAGGTTCTATATTAGTTAAACTTTGGAGAAATATTCTTAAAGAAACTAACTTAATTAATGCTATAGAGTATTTAGTAGATAGGTATACTAATAAATCTAATGCCAGTATTAAAA
>Ga0256837_1000453_pt1 | contig 34600 bp, 37 predicted proteins | sample 4562384metaG_FD_185976 | JGI IMG/M metagenome (GOLD analysis project Ga0256837, IMG submission 185976) | Hydrothermal vent microbial communities from Guaymas Basin, Mexico - 4561-384 | ecosystem: Environmental > Aquatic > Marine > Hydrothermal vents | place: Mexico: Guaymas Basin | collected... | reverse complement strand
TTTTGAGAAAACTCATCTTGGATCGTCCTCACCGATTGTAGCCTTTGTAGTTGAAGTAGGCGTATTATATCGCGTAATGGTTCAAAACTCTCTTCAATCCCCTATGTCGGGGTAGTAGTGTATTGATATGGCGACTAAAGAAGCCATCAGAGAGTCGGGGGAAATGTTTCAATCCCCTATGTCGGGGTAGTAGTGTATTGATATACTCAACCCGTTGAATGATTTGACAAGCGAACCAGTTTCAATCCCCTATGTCGGGGTAGTAGTGTATTGATAATTCTGACGCCCTAAATCAAATATTGGAGTTTGTGTTTCAATCCCCTATGTCGGGGTAGTAGTGTATTGATGAAGTCCGAAGGACTTCGTATGGACCGGGGGGGAAGTCGTTTCAATCCCCTATGTCGGGGTAGTAGTGTATTGATGTACCGTACAAGGTAAGATTAATTACGGTAGAAAAGCATGTTTCAATCCCCTATGTCGGGGTAGTAGTGTATTGATTTCAGCGAGGCGGGGCAGAGAAAATGTGAAGCGTTTATGTTTCAATCCCCTATGTCGGGGTAGTAGTGTATTGATAAATGTAATAAATACGACAGAAAAAACAACGACTTCATGTTTCAATCCCCTATGTCGGGGTAGTAGTGTATTGATGAACCCATATGTTGGCGGTGGTAACTTCAACCAATATAAGTTTCAATCCCCTATGTCGGGGTAGTAGTGTATTGATACACCAACTATGTGGTTATATCAACAATGAAGAGTTAGTGTTTCAATCCCCTATGTCGGGGTAGTAGTGTATTGATAACAAACAACCAAATAAGGAAAACAAAATGAATACAGAGTTTCAATCCCCTATGTCGGGGTAGTAGTGTATTGATTAACAGACTTAAACGGTCTAGATAAAGCAACAAAAGAGTTTCAATCCCCTATGTCGGGGTAGTAGTGTATTGATAAAGATAAGACAATGGTTATCACGCCAATGATAGGGTTTCAATCCCCTATGTCGGGGTAGTAGTGTATTGATCAACACAAAAAGCTAAATGGGATAAATTTGGTCCTTCGTTTCAATCCCCTATGTCGGGGTAGTAGTGTATTGATTTGTCAAAGGCGAAGAGGTAGTCTCCATGATCATGTTTCAATCCCCTATGTCGGGGTAGTAGTGTATTGATACAAATAGTGATGGTGATATCGTAAGATCCGTGCCAGTGTTTCAATCCCCTATGTCGGGGTAGTAGTGTATTGATAGCCCATAGTATGGGAAATCGATACAGTATTCTCCAATCATCTATACTTAACAGTACGATGTTAAGGAGCCTATGCAAAAGTTTGCAAACTACATTTGAAGAATAGTCTGATTTGGCTTATATAAGACTTAAGATGCCCATAGTATGGGCAGTTGACTCCTTTAAAAAGTTTGTAAACTCCTCACGATGATATCGATTTGAATCGATCTACAAAGATTCAGTTAAGATTAAGATGAGAAAGTCCCTCTACAGGGGAGCTTAAAACTGAAGTCAATCTAAATGTTTGCAAACCATACCATACCTAGAGACAAAGAGATGATTTGCCAACATTTGATTTACCCCTAGCAGGAGAGCAGATCCCCTATTTAGCGACCGTAAGAGCTTTTTTGCTGAATCTAATCTTAACTAAAAAGTCTGTAAATAGTTTAGGCTAATATCTCACTACAAACGCCTTATATCTACTCTTGGTTCCTCCAATGACATGAGCAAGTTCTAATGCCTGTTCCTCAATGATGGTAAGTATCTTATATTTTCCTTTTCTCCATCGTGTGGGTGTGGCTAATCGCTCTTGGATATGCTGAGTAATAACCTTGATACTTTTTTGGGTTAGTCTACCTTTTGAAGAAGCAATAGGTGTCCCACGGTTGAGTATAGAGATGATCTCTCTATCGACTACGGGCTGACGAAATGGCTCTACCATATCAAATACCAGAGTAGGTTTATTGGCTTGGGTGGTATGCAAAAAAGAGTGATAGATATTGACTCCTGTTTTTTGTAGGGCTGATTGCATACGGTGATAGATAAAGGCGTATCCATAGTTGAGTGCCTGATTGATACTATCTGGAGCATTGTGGGTCTCTCGATGAAATGACTCTACACCTATGAGAAGTCCAAATGCACCCCAGTAAGCAACCGAAGCACTCCCCTCAAACCCCATCAGTGTGGGGATCTTCTTGGCACTACTACATCGACTATAGATCTTCTCCATGAGTGTGATTGCTTGTTGTAGTTGCTCAAACTCCCCAGTATTATGCTTCTCTCTATAGCGTGCATGGTATTTGATAAGATTAATCTGGTTTTTGATCTTTGCCTTGATAAGAGACTTGGCTATCTTAAAGCCTTTATGGGTTTTTTTGATCTCCATCTGTTTAAGGTGAAGTGCATGGCTAATCGTCGTATAGTAGGTGATCTGTGCGTAGGGTTGTTGTTTTTCGATAAAGTCTATATCTACTTTGCGTCTACTGCACTCATAGATCAATGCGGTAGAGAGTGAAGCCCTCTTTGTCATGACTACTATACGAGTGAGCCAATTGAGTGGAAGGCTTTTGACCACTTTACCATACTCTTTGACGATGACTTTACCACGACTTAGGGTGACATAGAGACCAAACCCATTGAGGATGATTTCTGAGCTTTTAATCTCATCTTTGAGGAAGGAAGATTTCTTCTTTGCTATTGTTTTGGTCGCTGTATCCATTGGATTGGCGAGGGCAATCGCCTCATACGCTTTAGCTACTAGTGCTTTGGCATGTAGGACTCTCTCTTGGGTGGTATGGTGTTCAAGGTCATTTAACTCTGTGAGTATCTGTACAAACTTTGACTTATTGTTGATGATTTTAGTCTGCTTATCTTGGATAATTTTGTGGATAAGTATCGCATCGATATGCTCATCGATCAAAACTAGCTGATGATTGGTGGTCAGGAGTTTGAGATAGTAGCGTTTGATATTGACAAGATAGGTATTAAAGAAGGCTACCCTCTCCTCCAAGCTTTTTTTACGACTTTTTTCAGAAAGAAGCGTGAGCTTTTTGAGAAGTCGATCTCTATCCATAAGGATAGACTTCTCACGGAAAAAGAGCCCTAGAAACTCAAAGCCTTTAGCTCGACTAGAGAGATAACTCTTCTCCTCTCCCAAAGAGAGATCAAGCGTAGAGAGCAGTGCTTGTGCGGTATTGAGTATCTCTTTTGACTCCTCTTTGGTCTGAGCAAAGAAGAGCATATCATCCGCAAATCGTACAAATGTGATCCCCCGTCTCTCTAGTGCCATATCAAAGGGATGGAGATAGATATTGGAGAGAAGCGGAGAGAGGCTATCACCTTGATAGATTCCTTGATGTTTATCGACCCACTGGTGTGACTTTAACATTCCATTTTTGAGAAAAAGTGCGATAAGAGAGAGAATCTTAGGATCTACAATGATACGCTTAAGGAGGAGCATAAGCTTCTCTTGATTGATCGTATCAAAAAAGTTATCAATATCTCCTTTGGCTACATAGGGGTAGGTTCTGAGAAAATCACTGGTTCTTCCAATCGCCTTGAGTGTTCCTTTGCCTTTACGAAAGGCGTAGCTTTTATCATTGAGATTGATCGCATCACCAAGGGCGTGTGCGATACACTTTTGGACTATCTTGCTTGCGATAGAGGCTTTGACCAATCCCCTACGCTCGCCATTGGATTTGGGGATATCAAATCCTACTAAAGGATCTGGGACATACCCCTTTGAGAGTATTTGGATAAACTTCCCTGACCTAATCGAGGATTTAATCAAAGGGTAGTCTCTCTCTTCTCTATAGTATTCAAGATACTCCAAAAGTATGTTAGAGCTAAAGAGCTGATCAAATCGTTTAGTCAACATAGGCACGCTCTTTAACAAAAGGTTGTGGTCTGGCTCGAAGCTCTATCGACTTGGCAATACTCTCTTCACAAAAGTAATAGAGTCGGATTGAGTCTTGTGCTGTACCAAACTGCTCAATATCCGTGAGAAGCTCCTTGAGCTTGTGCTGTTTGATATCGAGTTCAAAGACAGAGTAGTTGACCCGTCTCCCATAACTCTCTAGCAGTGTAGAGAGTCGGGTTCTTACCTTGGTCTCTTGAATATCATAGGTGAGTAGTAGTTTCATCTTACACACTAGCCTAGTCTAGATCTATGGAGTGGGGACTATTGTGCTGTGCTATTACCATACGATAGAGTCCATACCATGCTCCTATCGCGATCGCACTACCCGCCACGACGCTTGTCACGACTATAGCTGTAGGTATCACCGCCACCCCTATACCTATCTCTCCTATACACCCAAAACCAATCAATGATAATGCCATCACCTCTCCTCTGATTTTTATCCTAACACATTTTCTCTAAAACCCTCTTTGGGGGCATCGTTTAGACCTGACGCACCCTATCCGCATCGCGTTGCTTCCCTTCGATCAGCTGACTGAGATACCCGATCTTCTCTTCAAGATTACGATAGGGTTGAGAGCCTCGTTTGAGGGAGTTGAGGATACCATAGAGCTTACGACGCTCTGCTTTGAGCTTGGTCTGTTCATTTTTGATTTGCCTGAAGAGTATGTGGCTCTTACTCTTTTGACTCTTGTGATATTGTCGATGAAGCATCTGCTCATAGGATTTTTTTTGCTTTGTTAGCTTTTGGGTACTGCGTCGTTTGGCACTGCTCTCACGCTCCTCAAGGACTGCCCCTCCGACCAAAAGTAGTGCTGCTCCAGCGATAAGAAATGGTAACATTATCTCCCCCCTTCAATCATCTGATTGGTACTAGGAAGTGCAAGCCCCACAGAGTCTTGTAGGCTCTGCTCATACCCCTCCATCAGTCGTGCCATCAACTGTTGGTTTGCAGGTATCGGATTCGTGGCAAGGCTTCGCATCGTTTTGAGGATCTCTTTACGCTCTTTATGACCTATCTCAAAGCGATGCTGTTGGTGTTTTGCCATCACCTTAAAGGCTTTGAGCTGAGACTCTATCCGCTGAGACTCTAGCTTGTAGTGGTACTTCAGCTCTTGTCTCTTATACTGATACTCCTTCTCAATGCGTGCCATATTGGCAGAGTGGTTGAGTAGGGTATTGACAAAAGGGACGATCTCCGCTAGGGGAAGAGATTTGACAATTGGTGCGATCAAAGTTACTGGTAACATAGATTTCCTTTTTAGTAATAGATTAGTATAACTATAGCCATTTAACTCGACACAAAAAGTCTAATAGAGAGGCTTTTTATGCTTTGGCGTTCGGCGATAGGACTTTTTAGAGGCGATGACACTGGTATACCCACGCGCCTCACCTCGCAAGATCTTGAGCTTATGAAAATCGCGTATTTTAGGTCGACTCACTACCATCAAAACAACCACCCAAAACTCAAGATATCGACAACCAAATCAAAAATCATCTCTAAGATAAAGATAACAAGGTTAATAATCAGAAATATAAACATCCACAACTCCTCTAGTATTGATAGCAGTAGTATAGAGTAAGAAGTCGTCAAAAATAGTCTAACTAACGGAGGGTTTGGCAGGTGACCGTTGGGGTATATCCACTTTTGGAGAATCTCACCCAATAGCGGGGGAGACTCCGATCGTGATGCTCTGTACTCCTATGTAATCACTATCTACCATTAAAAATATTTTGAAGTTTATCGATCTCCTCTCTAGGTGCATCTATACCTGTTGGTTTGGCTTTTGGTTTTCTCATCTTTTGCTTTTTCAATGCTTTTTCTCGTAGCTCCTTCTCTTTTGCTTTGAGATCAATAGTATTAGGGATTCGAGCTATTGTTTGATACTCTTTTAAGAGACTATTTATCTCCGACTCAACATCCTGTCTCTCATCTGAACTATTTCCATGAGCTAAATTATTTCTCAAATCTCCTACTCTGTCGATTAAGTCTATTAACTTTTGATTATGTTGTTCTCTTAACTTATCGAGGATTTTCCTTTTCATGGAATCACTAGAGAGGAACTCACCCTTAAATCCATTGCCTAACTTAATAATATTTTTAGATTGATGAGATAGCTTATAGATATTAAACTCTTTCTTATCTTTGTTAGTCTCTGCTTGATCTATCTTGATTTGATACGCTTTGATAAAAGGTTCGATAGAATCTCCCATATTCATCAACTGCTTAATACAAAACATCCCTATTGACTCATTTAAGAGTGTGATAGAGTTCAGGAGATAATCTCTTTTTTGCATAACTTCTGCAAACTTAAAGAGCTTGATGTACTCCTCTTCATCTTTGAGGATTTCGATTTTTCCTAGATGCTCTATGATACTACCAATAGAGTGGGAAAAAGTAGCGATATAGGTATCCTCTTTTTGTAAGACCTGTAGCTTATCTATAGTACTTTGAATCAGGTTTTCATCAGGTTTAAGCAATCTTTTAATAGAGTTTGCCAAGATATGTTCAGAGATCTCCTGAAGGCTATTTACCAGACCTTGATACTCTGGTTTTCTAAAAACTAGCTTGTTCCCAACAGTATAATTTGTATTGAAATTCTCTAATACAAAAGAGAGTTTGGCTAGATCAATATAATCAAGTAGATCAATAATCTTATACTCTTTAAAAGGAACAATCTCTTTAGCAAAGAAGATATGTTCTATTTTTTCTACATCTTTAATCGATGCAATAATAAGATTGACAATCATCAAAATGGGAAGATGCCTAAACCCATGAGTCAAATCTATAATAAAACTCTCATAGGTTTCATTTTGTAGGAGTTCAGAGATTTTTTGAAAAATCTCTTCATAATTAGACTCACTAATCAATACAGTATGATCTAAACAACTCCCATCTACTGCTAAAAACTTTAATGATTGTTCCTGAATCATTTTTGCTTTTGGTGTAGCGATAGGGATAATATCCCTATCTTTAAATACATCAATAAGTAGGGGAAGTGTATTGATATAATGATTTTGTGTTAAATTCTGAGCAAAACCACTCAACTCTTCTGAGAATAGATAGTTGGCTCTATCTTCTAATTGCATCTCTTCAAAACTCCTCTCTACTTCTCCATTATTACAGATATACTTTGGTTGCGTATGACTCAATAGTCCTAACATCGTGATAACTGCCTTTTTCATTTGATACCCTTCATATTTTGTAGCATTGTAGTTAATTTCATAGTGTAGACATCTCTCAACTCTCGTGGCTCTAATATAACTAAATCAGGCAACCACTTCTGAACAAAAGGGAGAACCTCTAAGTATTGTGTATACTCTACACTAAACTCGATGCTTCCATCCTCAAGCTCTTGGATAAACTGCTGAGAGGAGAGAAACTTTTTCATATCTTTTTGGAAGTACCTCGCTATGGCTGGCGAGGCTTTGAGTTTGGCCACTTGCTTCTCTTGACCATATAGTGTCATCGCATTTTGAAGTTCTTGAAGTAAAAACTCCTTTTGTTTCGCGATAGATGATGGCTGAAAGTGTCCCCTCTTAGACCCATAATCCACTCTCTCAATAAAACTAAGTCGACCAAATCTAAGAATATTATCAGTATCAACCAGAGCAACATACCAGTTATTATCTACAAATACTAGCTTGATAGGCTTAAGATTATCATACTCTTTTGTATCGTAGAGATATTTAATCTTTGTATACTCTCTTGCCTCTATGTTTCTCTTGAGTCTTTGGAAGTTTTGACTTGACTCTATTGTAGAAGTATCTTCAAAAGGTGTGTTTTTAAAGAGATAGAGATCTTTATCTTTACGAGTAAACTGCTCCAACCCTGCAAAGAACTCGGGATCACTCTCGTGAGCCATATTGAAAAACCACCCTATCTCATTAGCGTGATCAAAGGACTCAATAAAGATATCTAATGGCTTTATCAGTTTATAGGTATTTTTTTTACCCTCTTTTACCTCTTTTATATTATCAAACACCTCTACAAACTTCTTCAACTCTTTATCCAAATTGCGTTGCGACATCTCCCCTAAGCTCTCTTGGAGGGCTTTATCATAACTATCCAAAACCTTTTTATTGTGAAATGCTTCTAAAATAATCCGATATTTTCTAAGGGCTTTATCATTGGAGAGCTTTACCTCTGCTGTAAGTTTTTTGAGATTCTCTTTTATCATCTTATCGATATTGGAGAGTGATTGTATTTGTCTACACTCCAACTCATTATTGTGGGTAGGAGTACAGACTAAATAGTCTGGAAAAATATGGCATAATGCTCCAAGATAGAGTGAAAATTCTTTCACTTTCAAATTAACTTTCTCCATTAATTTCTTCTTATCTTGCTCCAAAATACTCCTAGAATCCTCTAGGTACTCTAATAGCATCTTAAATTTCATCTCTTTTGTCATCTTAGTCTGTTGCATCATTCTCTTCCTACTGTTTTTTATTAGATAGTTTACTATACCGATTGCTTAAGGTAGTGCTTCATTGTCTCTTCATCTGGAGCAATCGCAAAAAATCCTGCACTATGAACAAATGTCATTCTACTATCTGCTAGCAAGGGTTTGCCATTGAGCTTAAATGAACCTAGCTTTTTGGGTGGGATCTTGACTTTGTAGTTTGACTCCTCTTCATCCTCCCAGACGACAGCTTTGATATGGGGTGTCAACTCCCCATTGATATAACTCGTCCAGTGAGGCGTAAAATGCTCCAGCTCAAGGATAGCAGGATTTCCATCAAACAAAAATGAGTTGGCTACGATAGATTTGGCATCTTCTATCGCCTCTTGTGCCTCTGCCAGTGAGATGAGTATTGTCATCGCAAACTTCACTGCTTTTTCAAACTGCTTCTCTTGGGCTTGGCTATGGATCGCTTGGTGATTGTAGCATCGAATCAGACTCGAATACTCAAACGGCTCTGCCTTGGCTATACCTGTATCGTTATCATCGACACGCTTGATGAGCTTGGATATCTTGGGGTAGGATTTCTCCAAGCCTAAGTAGTCCCAGATCAGTCCTGCACTACTTTTTCCTCCTTTGTACTGATGATGATCAAAGCGTTTGATACCATCAAACTGCTTTCCGATATCGATCACCATATCATAGGCAGAGAAATCCTCTGTATCATGATCCACGCGTGTAACGGTTATCGTCTCTTGGGTAAATACATGGAGTAGTGCAACTGCTGTCACCTCATCTGCATGAAATATCTTATTGTGTGTGGCTATATTCATCTATTTCCTTTATCGTATAAAATTTTACTCTTACGCTATCCCCTATTAGGGTTTGAGTTTAATAATGAGCTGTTCAATCAGCCCAAGGGGTACCCTTTGCATCGTCTCTCCACACTTAGGACAGGTGGTGGAGAGTGCTTGGAGATCCTCTGAACAAAGTAGATCACTCTTGATCTCAACTAGCTTACTATATCCACAGAGTGGACAACTGAGTTTATAGATCGGGGGTTTTATCGGCATAGTATAGACTCCTTATCATCATTTAGTCATTAAAATCGAGGGGTTCCCACAATCACTTTAGTTTTAAGGACTCCATTGATCCTGCGTTGGTAGTGGTAGCCATCTTCAGACAGAGAGACGATCTCTTTGCCTGTGAGTCTCTGTGCTAGGCTATTGGAGACAAAATAGCGTGTACCTCCATTTTTGATAATGAATCGTTCAGCTCCCTCACTCACCTCCATCCAAGTATTTTGGAATGTGACACGAAAGAGATAGGAGAGCATACTCTTGGTATATTGGCTAATCGTACTATCCATAGTGGCAATCCCCAGTGCGACCATCTTGAGCCCTCGCTTCGCTTTGTAGACTACCACCCCTACAATCGTCGCATTGAAGTAGATCACCTTCCAGAGTGTAGTGCTACGCAAGAGATCATCAGGATCTTGGAAGTGCAATCCCCCTTTGACATTGGCATAGGCATCGTGAAGCAGGTCATAGACCTCATCGACGAGAAACGCTCTTTGAGCTACCGTGCGTACCTCCTCCATATGGAGTCTCTCCAACTCTACTAGATGCTCATACTTCATATACTCTCTCCTTCTTTCGATAGTGATAATCGTATGATAGAGTATTACCTAGACAAAAGATGACTACTTAAGGGTACTTTCTCAATAGCTCTTACTATTTGAGTTTCAATACCCGTTTGCTCCTGTAATCATCACAGTTGATCTTCTCTCTAGTTTAGAGTTTCTTTTTTATTGTATTTACATTCTTTCATCATCTCCAAAACATCCAAAGTCCGTTTATACTTTTTATCTTTCGTGGGGTTTTTAGATTTCTCCACCCATTTACCCAACTCTTGCATCTTATTTTTTAACCAGTCTAAAGCTTCGGCTTTAAAGCTATCAAACTTTCCACTCTTAATAGCATTAAAAATAACAATATCATCTGTATCATTTCTGTTTGGATTGTTGGCTATAAGCTCTTCTATCTCCTCTTTTAAAGTTAAATCTTTTTTCTCTACAGTTTTATCTTTTTTATTAGCGTCATCTTCCATCACTTCCCACTTAAGCCAACCAAAAGAGACCTCATCAACACGGCTACCTTTTTCGCTCATTCTAAAGATAGATTTGGTTTTAGGTTTTTCACTCTCTGCTAAATCTTTTACTATAAACGCTTTACCACAATACCGACCTACTCGCAACAAACCCTCATTTGATTTCAAATCTTTTTTATAATTTAAAAAAAGTCCCATATCTGCATTTTGATAAAAAGTATGCAGTTTCTCTTTAATGGTCTCTATCTCTAAAGCATTAACTTTTGTTAAAAGAGCCTCAAAGCTTGAATTTTTTTGAATAATTTCAAGTTTTTGAGCAATACTTCCTTTGGATGTTTTTCTAACACTCCACGCAATATGATTTTTAACCTCTTTTCCTATGGCATCAGAAACTTTTAATTTTTGACTCTCTTCTACAGACAGCTCCAATACACTCTGTAACGCTCCCTTAATTGAACTTCCTGCAATATAGGGTTCAAAATTGCCACTATAAGGGTTAAAAGTTGAGATATGTTTCAATATAAGCATCTGATTCATCGACTCATCATTATTGTTACTTATACCAAAATCTTTGCTATAGAGTTTTGATATATCTTTAGAGATAGAGACACTATGAATATAAAGCTTATTATCAATAATAAAATTAGCCTCTTCTCTAAAAAAAGCCACAAGAGCATACATATCAGAGAGCTTATCATCACTTGGAAGTTTTTTATCTCGTTCATAAAGCTTTTCAATAACAACATGTTCATTAAAAGCGTAGAGTCTATCTTCTTTAATCACATAGTTTGTCGGCTCATACTCCTCTCCACTTCCAATATGAATCGGAGAGAGTGCTGTAAGCTTTAGCTTAAAAGTTTTTAATTCATTGGCTTCTAACTCTCTTTTTTTGGCTTCAATTTTAGCCAATCTTTCGGATTCTGCTCTCTCCTTTTCCTCTTGTTCGTGCTTCTCTTTTAAAGCTTTGGCTTCTCTCTGCTCTTGCTCTCTTTTTTTCTTTGATTCATCGGCTTTTTTACTCTTCTGCTGTTGTGTTTTACCATAAGAGCTAACAAGTGAATCCATATTTATCTTACGCTTTGCCACGATTGACTCCTTCAAACTCAAAGGGTACTAAAATAGAGAAACCCTGTACCAATGATTGGCGACCTATACCATTGTCTATTCCACCACCTATGTATTGTTCATAAGATTTTAGTTTAACCACTGCTCCACTATCTGCCATAAGCAGAGGCTTTTTAAAAGGTGTCGAAGAGCTATGATGTTTTCCAAAACGGTTAAAAGTGTTATAGTAAACCTCTTTATCGGCTATCATCTCTTTAGATTTATGCAAGAGTGTTGGAGAGAGTGTCATCATATAGCAGTTTTCGGTTTTTATCTTTTTAAATCCATCAAAACGCTTATCAATTTTTGCTTTGAAATACCCTTTTCCAATGTTTCCTTTTTTACCAAAACCATTTCTTCCCATCTCATTGAGTCTATCTTCAATCTCTTGGTCTGTAAAGGTGTTGTCAAACATTACATAAATAACAGGTTGATAGACAAAAGTAGTCTCTTCTAAACCATAAGGAGCAAATATACCACTGCTATCTGTAGTAAAAGAGACTCTGTTTAAAGTATTTCGTACCTTAAACTCTTTTTTCATAAATGTTAACTCTACAGACTCTTTTAACGCACCTTTTTGTAAATCTTCATAACCTATCCAGCTCTTTTTTCTAAACTCTTTCTTTTGGCTCTCATCTACTCCAAACGCATCTAAAGGGAGCGTTGGTTTATAAAAATGGTTATCGGGCAAAATATCAGAAAAGATAATTTTTGGTTTCTTATCTGTAGTATAGTTTTCAAATATTTTCTCTTTCTTCAAAAAGGAGAGATAAGCAAAATGTCCAAAGAGTGTATCTCCCTTTGGAAAAGTTACAAATGAGCTAAGAGGTGTTATCTTTAGCTTAATGAGTCTCATTTTTAAGCCCATCTTCTACCGCATCTCTTAACGCTTCTATAGAGTGTTCAATCTTTACAAACTCAACTTTACCATAACCACGGCTTCCACTTCCTCCTAGTGCATCAAGCTCCAAGAGTCTTAGCCCCAAGAGAATGGTATTTTCAAATAGCTTTCTATCCTCTCCATCAAATACTCGAATAGACAAATCAAACTCAAACTCTACACTAGATACAACCCGTTGAATGTGTCGTAGTCCACCATTTTTGGTCGCTCCCGTGGCTCGGTCTATAACATTTTCAGCCTTCTCTTCAAACAGCTCTATTCTATTATCTATGGTTGCTTTTCTAATCTCATTGGTAATAAAACAGTCTCTAAAGATAACCCGTGTTACATTAAAAGCTTCACTTGAATCTTTAAACTCCGAACCCTCTCCAAAGAGCTTAATAATCAAATCTCTTTTTCTCTTCTCTCCAAAAGTAGCTCTGCTATTAATTGGGATTCCCCGTTTTTTCTCATCTGACTCTGTTGGGTCAATCAATCTAAAGTAGAGTTCTAAGAGTGAACGAACCTTACCCTTGATAGAGCTTCCTGCAATATAAGGTTCAATAATCTTGTTTCTACCACCAAAACTAACCTCTCCCTCATCATCGGCTAAAACCTCTCGTGTAATAACAGGAGAATCAACCCCACCAATCTTCATGCTATCATCACTCGCCCCAATATGAAGACCTGTTATTAACTTTAACTTCTCTAAACCATCTATTTTTACTATTTCCATCTTCTTCTCCTTATTTTTTTGGCATATAACCGATAATTGACTCTAACAGATACTTAAAATTTTGCAACTCATGAGCAGAGTTTACGGCGTTAATTGAGGTCTCCATTAACGCTACAAAGTTAGCTCCAGAGTGTTTTCTCTCTTTTGAATATTGTACTTTAGAGTTCAACATCTTGACAAATGGTAAAACTTTGATTTTAAAAGCAACCTCATCTAACCCTTTTGCTTTTTCGTTTAACTCTAAAATTTTTTCATAAAATTTTCGATATTGGGTTGTTGATATATCAGGTTTATATCTCTCTTCTCTCTCTTTTCTTTCTCTATTGTTTAAACACTTTGCCATCTCTTCTGCTTTACTACTAAATAGCTCTGCTAACTGTCCATCTTCTTCTTTAAAAGAAATATCTTCAACCAATTTTTTCACTGTTTTTCTCCTTATTTTTATCTCGATTATTATAAATTTTCAAAAAAAGCAGAGATTTAAACTTCTCTCCCTTCTCGATTAAATCACTTAGCTTTGTAAAAATCTTACTGTCGTTATCTTCTCGCTTCACATTGCGTCTGAAAAGATAGTTTAACTTTGACTTCCACATCGCATTGCGTATATCATTTTTTATATTCTCTTTCATATCACAAAGTTCAATAAGTCTATAATAGAGAGCTGTTTTATCATCATCCTCTTTCTCTAAAAAATCGGTAACCTCTTTAAAATCTTTCTCTATCTGATAAAACGCTTCAAACTTCATAGAGACACCAAAAATATCAATACTATCTCTCTCTCCTTTGGCTCTCTTCTCTGCCTTATCTGCCATATCAGAGACAAAAGTTATGGGTGTAGAGGGCTTAAACATCACAAGCCCCATAGAGATGGTAGTCTTCTCTAGTGAAAATCTATAAAACTCCTCTCTTATCTCTTTGGCTATGGCAACTATCTCTCGATACTCTCCAATCAAAAAGAGGTCATCGCCACCTGCAAAAACGGTATAGAGATTTTTTCGTTTAGCAACTAAGGTCGTAATATAATCCGAAAAAAAGAACTCAACCTCTCGTGAGAGTCTATTAAACTTTCTAAAGTCTTCTTTATAGAGGTCTCTAAAGGTATCACCCAGTTTGTCAATATCGGCTTTTAGTGCCATTAATCCAGAGCTAATCACTTTTCCATCTTCTTGATTATCCTCTTTTAGATAATTTCCAAAGGTAATAATTTCATCAAATTCATCTTTGGGAACATACGAGTTCAATGACCATTTAGGGTAATCAACATAGGCTTTAGAGCTTATATCAAAGCTATCTCCCTCTTGTGTTACCGCATCTTCAAACTTTGCATAGTAGTTTTGACCACCCAAGGAGATAATCAAAATATCTTTTTTACTCTTCTCCGTAGAAGAAGCAAAAATAGTCACATAAGGTTTTTTAGTTAAATGCTTACCCAACTCAATCTCATTAAAACAGATTTTACACGCTTTGGTATCATCTACATTATGCGTTTTAAGTCGTTTACTACAAAACTCACAAATATCATCATCCCTACAAGCACCTTCAAAAGGATTAATCAAAATCTCCTCATCGTCTACAGTTAAAAGGTCAAATTTATTAAGCTTCTTACTCTCATTATCTGCACCCAATGCTTTTAAATCGTCTTCCATATCCTCTTGATTTAAAAGCTTTTTTCCTGTTGTAAGAGTGCTTGATAAGATAAACCCATTCTGACCAAAGAAATTCTTTAAAAAATAGCTATCTAGCTCTTGTTGAATCACTTTAATTTTTTCTCTATTCTCATTTTTAGCCAAAATCATAAATTTACCTGCTCCAAAAAGCAGAGCTTCACTTCCATTAAACTCTTTTTTGATTCTATCAACCACAGCATAAGTAATAAGCTGAACCATAGCCGAACGACTTCTTAAAATCTTAGAGGCTTTTGAGGTAGTAACACCATCAAAAATAAACTTTTGAATTCCCCAGAAATCTCCACTGATTAAAAGTAAATCATCTCCTAAAGTTTTAACTAAACCTTTTAACTTTTCGTCATCATACTTAGAGATGATTTTATTATCATCTGTAGGAATCAATGCGTTATAGTACATTTTAGAGAAATCTTGTTTAAGTAACTCCATACTTGTAGGGGCTTCATAAATTAGATTTTCATTCTTCCAATACCCCACTTTCCACTCTTGTGAAGCTATCTCTTTATTATTCTTTGGCTTTTTAGATACAGCATTAAATATGTGTTCTATTTCCATTTCATTTTCCTCTCCTATTTAATTTTTTGATATCGTAAAAAACTTACAATTTCAACTCGTCTCATAATGCCAAATTAATTTTACTCACACTAAATTTTTGCTACTTTTATCTTCCCCATTCCAAAAACTGTCTGTTTGCCTACACCAATCACCTCTCCAATCTTTAGAAGGTCATAGCTTCTTTGATCTAGCCCTATGACTGCCATCTCTCCAAGTACCCCATCAAGCACAATCGAACGCTTCTGCCTACTACTCTTTCGATACAAAGGCTTATAGGTAAGTGTCTTAATCTCAGTGGTATAGCTTGGCTCATAGGGGAGTCTATGGCATGTTTGATGATGAAATAGCTGTTGTACTCTTTGATGGATAGATCGTAGTATATCTTTGATGCCAATATCGTTATATTCCACGCTATTACTCTGTTTGATACGCAGAGGGGTGAGGAGCTGGATCTTGAGATTGGGACAATAGCCAGAGGAGATTAATGATTGCGGTTTGGAGGTGAGGTCTGCTAGGAAAGCACCCTCTTGATAGACGGGTTCTCCATCGACATAGATCTCTACCGCGTTAAACTTCAGACGCGCTCTTCCTAGACCATTCTCCTTCAATGCCTTCTCTATAGCTAAGAGAAGATAGGGAAGTTTTACACACGCATCACCAAAAAGATAGAGTCCAAAACGATAACACTCACTCTCCAATACGAGATCCAGACGAAAAAGGTGCTGAACATTCTCTCGCTCATAAAAATCATAATAGAGACAACGAGAAGTATCAAAACACCCCTCACACTGATAGGAGGGATTGATACAGACAACCTTTTTGAGTGTATATCCCAATGCCCCACGAAGCATCGCTCCTATAAAATAGGGTGGTTTTACTCTATCCAAAACTCTTACATCAATAGCGTGATACTTCATAAGACTACCTTTAATTAAACTACTCATAAAAATTGTAACTAAAAATACTCAAAAGACATCTATTAACTCTCTATAAATAGTTAATAAGTGCGACACTCAATGGTATTGACAGTCAAAAGGTTGTCAAACCCCCTAAAGTTTTTGATATTAAAGACATTAAGATAAAATACCCCTAAAAAGAAGAAGGTTATGTGATGCAGATTATTGTTGCTGATTTTATCTATACTCCTGAGGGTTTTGTCTCGGGTCATGCCGTGGCGTTTGGCTCAACGATTGAGGCGGTCGATACGCTTGCGGTACTTCAGGCTCGCTACCCTAATGCCCCACGCATCACTACACCCCCCAACACCATTCTCTATCCAGGGTTCATCAACACCCATGTCCACTTGGAGTTCTCTGCCAATAAAACAACCCTCAAGTATGGGGAGTTTATGCCGTGGCTCGATTCGGTGATCACCCATCGTGAGGATCTTGTTGGGGCGTGTGACAACCGTATGATGTACCAAGCGTGCAACACCATGCTAGAGTCTGGCATCACCTCTTTTGGGGCGATATCGAGTTTTGGGTTGGAGCTGGAGGTGTGTCAGAAGAGTCCTCAACGGGTGGTCTTCTTCAATGAGCTGATCGGCTCCAATGCGATGATGGCAGATATGCTCTATGGGGACTTCCTCGAACGGCTCAACGCCTCCAAAGCCAAAGCCCACTCTAGCCGTATCACCCCTGCTATCGCCATACACTCCCCCTATGCTGTCCACCCTATCCTCATCCAAAAGGCTCTCACCCTCGCCAAACAACAGCACCTCCCACTCTCTGCCCACCTCCTAGAGTCTCCTGCTGAGCGAGAGTGGCTAGAGGAGGGAGCGGGGGCATTTAAGCCCTTCTTTGAGCAGTACTTCAAGAGTAGCATACCTATGAGTAGCGTCGAGGAGTTTATCCATGCGTTTGATACCTATCCGACACACTTCACCCACTGTACCCAAGCCACACAGCGTGAGCTAGACTACCTCGCGACCAAAGGACACTCTATCGCCCACTGCCCACGCTCCAACCGCTACCTTGGGTGTGGACGGCTCGCTATTGAGTCACTCAAACTCCCCTTTAGTGTCGCCACCGATGGACTCAGCTCCAACGACTCCCTCAACCTCTTTGATGAGCTTCGCTCTGCGATGATGCTCCACCACCAAGAGGATATGACCACCCTAGCAAACCAACTGATAGAGAGTGTCACCAGACACGGAGCCGACGCACTCCATCTCAATGCAGGGGAGATTGCGGTAGGCAAAGAGGCGGACTTCACCCTCGTCACCCTACCCGATACCCCAGAGCGTCCCGAGGAGCTAGCACTCTGGACGATCCTCCACACCCAGAGTGCTTCAGGAGTCTATATCGCAGGAGAGCAGTATGTTTAGAGTCATCAGTCAGACACTCAAGTGGATTGGACAGCACTTCTTGGGGATGCTCTTTGTGCTTCTTGTCGTTGTACTCTTGCTTCCCAACTCCTCTCAATCCCTCCACCCTGCCAATCTCCAAGAGATCCAACTCAAAGGGGCGATCATGGAGGCAGATAGTATCGTAGAGCAAATTGAAGCAGCACAACACAACCCCCAAATCAAAGGGGTGCTTCTCACGGTGGACTCCCCTGGTGGAGCCGTCGCCCCCTCCATCGAGATCGCCTATGCGATCAGAGCCCTCCGTACGACCAAACCCGTCATTGCCTACGCCTCAGGAACGATGGCGAGTGGGAGCTACTACAGTGCCATCTACGCCAACAAGATCATCGCCAACCCTGGGTCAATTGTCGGCTCTATCGGGGTGATTATGCAGAGTATGAATACCCAAGAGCTTTTCAAGACCATCGGCATCAAACCCCAAGTGGTCAAACAAGGCACCTATAAAGAGGCGGGTACCTCCTCACGCGAGTGGAGCCCCCAAGAGAGAGCAGAGCTAGAGCAACTCACCAAAGATACCTATGATCTCTTTGTCCACGATGTCGCCACAGCTAGAGGACTCGATATCAACGCCTCCCTCTCCTACGCCGATGCCCATATCTTCTCTGCGGGGCGTGCCAAGCGGGTCGGGCTGATAGACGAAGTGGCGACCAAATCACTCGCCAAACAACAGCTCGCCACCCTTGCCAAAGTCTCCCACCCTCAGTGGCAAAAGAAGGGGCGTATCGATAGCTTTTTTGAGAAGCTGGAGAGTCGTACACTCCTACACCTCCAGAGCTACTTCTACGGACTCAAGGCATCACTCTAACCGATGCGTATCCTCTGGAGAGTTCTACTGTGGGTGGGAGTGTTGCTATCGGATGGGTTGGCGGAGGCTATTGTGGTGGATAGCTCTTGCTCCCTAGAGGTACTACCCCGTAGTAGGGTCTACCTAGAGAGCTACCAACGGCCCCAAGATGGGGCGATCCCTACGGTGGGCTATCGTCCCTACCACCACCGCTATATCAACCTAGGGACAAGCCAGAAGAGTGCGTGGGTGGCGTTTGAGCTGAGTAACCCTACCGATCATTCCATTACCAAGCTTCTGGTACTCTCCTCCGCGGTGCTAGAGTCCATCACACTCTACCCAGAAGGAGCCGTACCCCAGACACAAAGCCTCTTTGCGTCTACAGGGCGTACCACACTCTTCCCCTACTACACCCTCACCCTAGCCCCCCATACTACACAGCACTACACCCTCCACACCACCTCACGCTACAACCCTATAGACTTTAGCATCACACTCCAAAACCCTGCATGGTTTATCACCCACGATACCCAACAGCAGTTGATCCATGTACTCTTGATGGGGAGTGTCCTCGCACTGATGCTCTATAGCTTTCTGCTCTCATTCTATACCCAAGATCGAAGCTACCGCTACTATAGCTTCTATCTCTTTTTTCTGATCTATCAGCAGGCGACCTACCTTGGGCTTACACAGATCTATCTCCCCTCTTTTTGGGTAGCACTCGATATACAGATCAGTGTCATCAAGGTCAATGCCCTTATCATCACCTCATCACTCTTTGCCATCCACTTCCTCAAGACCCAACAGCGTCCTAGACTCCACAAGACCTACTGGGGGTTTATCCTCCTTGCCCTCATCGAGATGCCCCTCTTCTCATGGTGGGATCGCTACGGCTTGGGGGTGGTGATCTTTACAGGGACACTCTTTATCCTCTTCAACCTCTACGCAGGAGTCGTCACCTTCCTCCGAGGCTCACGCCAAGCACGGCTCTTTGTGGTAGGCTACAGTATCGTCTTCTTCTCCTACCTACTTATCATTCTCAACGCCATTGGGGTCAGCTCCTTGATGCAGGAGTTTCAAAACATCTTGATGTTTGGGACAGCGTTTGAAGCCCTTATCCTCTCCTTGGCATTTGCCGATCGCTACATCATCCTACAGCAGGACAAAGCACGCATCGAGTCCAATATCTTGACCAGTACCCAAGCACAGAGCCGTCTGATAGAAGCAGAGGTCAAAGCCAAGACCAAAGCCCTACAGCAGACCCTCAAGACCAAAGAGCTACTCCTCCAAGAGGTACACCACCGCGTCAAAAACAACCTCCAGATGATCCTCTCCATCATACGCCTCCAGAGCAACAAACTCCAGCAACCTGAGACAATCGAACACTTCAAACAGCTAGAGAACCGTATCAATGCCATCGCACAAACCTATAGTATGCTCCTAATCAAAGAGAACCTCGAAGCGATCAATATGGCAGAGTATGTCCAGAGACTTCTACTTGATATCAAGAAGAGTATGGGGCAGGTGGAGATCCCTATCCAACTCCACACGATGATAGAGGCGACCATCCCCCTGCGGGAGTCTGTCTATGTCGGACTCATTATCAACGAACTCGTCACCAACGCCTACAAATACGCCTTTGGTACCTCTGGAGGGTCGATTGGGATCACCCTCACCCAAGAGCATCAGAGCTATCAACTCTCCATAGAGGATAATGGAGCGGGGTTTGATAGCGATACCCAACGCTCCAAGCTAGGGTTGAAGCTTGTTGAGGCGTTGGTCTATGATCAGCTAGGCGGAGAGATGTCCTGTGACACCTCCCACCACACCCAATACACCATAAGGTTTACACTATGAGAGAAAAGAGCGTTTTGATTGTTGAAGATGAGCGTATCGTAGCGATGGATATCGAGAGCTACCTTATCACCCTAGGCTATGATGTCGTAGCCATCTGTGCCTCCGCCCAAGAGGCGATCCGTGTCATAAAAAAAGAGTCCGTAGCCATCGTACTGATGGATATCTGTATCAAAGGGGAGCAAGATGGGATCGAGACAGCAAGTAGACTCAAAGCCACCCACCCCACACTTCAGATCATCTTCCTCACCGCACATATGGACAACTACAATGTCGATAGAGCCATCGGGCTTGACCCTGTCGCCTACCTCAACAAGCCCTTCAACCAAGAGGAGCTACGGGTCTCCTTGCGTCTGGCTCAACACCGCCGAAGCAAAGCCTCTACCCCACTACAGCCTCACATCACTCCACTCGATGACCGCTTCTCCTATGATCAGACCAACCACCTACTCTACGCCGATGAAGCCCCCATACACCTCACCAAAAAAGAGAGTGAACTCCTAGAACTTCTCATCGAACACAAAAACAGTCTCGTCGACTTCTACACCATCGAAAACACCATCTGGCCTGAGAAATTTACCAGTGCCAACAGCATCCGCACCCTCGTCAAACGACTACGCCAAAAACTAGACCACCGCCTCATCGAGACCATCTCCTCACGCGGATATCAGCTAGTTTCCCAATACTAAATCAAAAACATCCCACCCATCGCTAAGAAAAAAGGGAGCATCGCCCATGCGTAGAGGGTCTTTTGGGTCTTGACGGCTTTGTAGACTCCCCAAAAAAAGAGGATAAGCGTGGTGAGGAAGATGACTAAAATCAATGTACCACCCATCACGACTCCTCTAGGGCTTCTTGCCCTAACTTCTCTACCATACGGATACTATCGAGGGCATTGGTGAGGATCTGTTTGGTGGAGGCGAGGGGCTTCATGCGTAGGTTGGTCTGCTTCTTATCGAGGCTCTCATCCATCAAGATCTCCATCACCTCCCCCTCTAGCTCTTTGAGGATCTCGGTGATTTTCTGCTCTATCATTGAGACATTCATCCTAACTCCTCTACTTGGCTTTGGGTCTAAAGACTTTGATAACGCTCTCATCTGCTTCCATATACGCCCCACCAATTAGATCGATACAGTAGGGTACCGCAGGGAATACCGCATCGAGGCACTCACGGATAGATTTGGGCTTACCAGGGAGATTGATGATCAACGCACCATCACAGATCCCTGCAGTCTGACGAGAGAGAATAGCCGTGGGGACATACTGCAAGCTCACCGCACGCATCTGCTCACCAAACCCTGGAAGGAGCTTCTGACAGACATTCTCTGTCGCCTCTGTAGTGACATCACGCATCGCAGGACCCGTCCCACCCGTGGTGACGATAAGGTCACACTGCTCATCGCGTGCGAGAGTGATGAGAGTTGTCTCGATCAAGGACTGCTCATCAGGGATACAGCGGTAGAGGTACTCACACTCATTATGTAGGTACGCCTTCATTGTATCCATGATGGCAACCCCTGAGATATCCTCATAGATCCCCTCACTAGCTCTATCACTTGTAGTGACGACTCCAATTTTTATCTTATCCATTACTGCTCCTTTTGATTGTTTTAACATATTGTACCACCCCCGAGTAGCTTCTCTCCCTCATAAAATACCGCGATTTGTCCATGGGCTAAACCATAGACAGGCTCAAGAAGCGTGACGGTAGCATCACTCCCGTTGATGGTGACTTCACACGGGATCGATTGGGTACGGTAGCGTACTTTGACCTCACACTGTAGTAGCGTTTGGGGTTCGAAGAGATTGAGTGCCTTGAGTTCAAACGCCTCAACCGCCAACTGCTCTTTTTTGCCTACGACAATCTGATTGGTCTCAGGCTTGATCGCTAAGACAAAGTGAGGGTCATGGGCTCCATGGACGACAAACCCTCTGCGTTTCCCTATCGTGTAGTGCATATAGCCTTTGTGTGTCCCGACCACTTTGCCACGACTATCAATCGTCTCACCAGGCATATCAATCGACATATGTTTTGCGAGTATCTCATCATAACCATTCTCTACAAAACAGATATCGGTACTCTCCTTTTGGGTGGCGAGGTCTTGGAGGATACCCACTTTGCTTGCGTAGGCTTTGACATCCTCTTTGAGCCACTCCCCTAAAGGGAAGATAAGGCGAGGGATAACCCCTTTGTCGACTTCACACAGGAAATAGCTCTGATCTTTACTCTTATCTTCTGCCATAAAGATCGCCTCACCATCACACTTGGCATAGTGTCCTGTGGCGACTTTTTCAATCCCCAAACTATCGGCAAACGCCATCATCTTGCCAAACTTGATACTCCGATTACACGCTACACAGGGGTTGGGGGTGAGTCCCTCTCGGTAGCTCTCGACAAAGTAGCGGTAGACCTCGGTATCAAACGCTTCACTCAGATCAAGGAAATGCACCTCAACTCCTAGATACTCCCCGACCCGTTGGGCTTTGGCGTAGTTGGCCTCATGGTAGCCCTCTTTGTGGTGGAGCTTCATATAGACCCCTACCACCTCATAGCCCTCCTCTTTGAGGAGCATCGCAGTCACAGTAGAGTCGACTCCTCCGCTCATCCCGACAAGTATGCGTCTATCACTGTTCATCTATTGCTCCTATAGATACCTCCAAGAGGTACTCTTTGTCTGCGATCCGTAGATCTTGGGGGATGGCTTGTCCTGTAGAGAAGTAGCTCAGTGCAAGCGACGACTCCAACACAAAGCTCAACACCGCCCCGAAGTGTTTGGTCTCATCAAACTTTGTCACCACCAACGCATCGATCGCCAAAAATGAGAAGTGCTGATACATATCATGCATATCTTCATACTTCAGCGTTGCGGGGATGACAAGGTGGGTCTCGATACGGTAGCCCTTGAGTGCCACACGGTAGCCGATAATCTCCATAAAGCGTTGGGTATCATAGGGGGAGAGTCCCCCACTATCGACTAAGACCACATCATAGGTGTTGAGTTGCTCCAACTGCTTCTCAAACGCCTCAATGGAGTCAATCGCATAGACAGGCACCCTCAAGCGTGTTGCGTACTGCTCCAACTGCTCCACCGCTCCCGCCTTTTGGGTATCGAGGTTGAGCAGTGCTACACGCACCCCTGCGTGCTGTGTGTAGCGTGCGGTAATCTTGGCTAACGCAGTACTCTTCCCTACGCCTGTCATCCCCACAAACATCACCACCTTGGGTAGCTCTAGGCTCTCTGGATAGAGGTGAATCCCCCGATCCATCGCCTCGATGACACCTTGTAGAAGGGAGGCTCTATCACGGGAGGGGGGGAGTGATGCCAAGCACCCCTCAAGCCACGCAGGGGAAATCCCCCTCGCGACAAACGCTCTCTTGACCTCCTCCCTACTCTCACGCATCAGACTCTCTCCAAACGAACATGCCATAAAACGCTCCTTAGCGACAGCGATGACCACCTCACATCGAAGGCTTCCATCTTGATGCTCTAACTGTTTGGCACGCACCACAGAGATCGGCTCTCCATACTTCTTCACCGCCTGCTCATAGGCACGCTGTTGGGTGGAGGAGACAAAGGTCTCATAGATCATCTCTGCCCCCTCTGTTGCAGACAGAGTAGCGGTATCAAGACCGAATCACGCTCCTGCCACCCCGCATGTGGGAGGGTCAACACCTCACGCTCTTGGGTCACCCCCTCATAAAATATCATATCGATATCAAGCGTACGGGGTGCATCAGGAAAAGAGCGTCTCCGCCCAAACCGCTTCTCTACACGCAGAAGATACCTCAAGAGTGCTTCAGGTCGCAAGGGGGTTGCGATCTCGATCACTGCATTCAAGAAGTCCGCTTGTTTCGTATAGCCAAAGGGTGGGTTCTTGAGGATAGGGGAGCTCTTTAGTATCGTCACCCACCGACTGCGTTGGAGATAGCAAAAGAGGTGATTAAAACGACGCATCACATCACCGATATTACCCCCTATACCGAGTAGCACACGATACCCCTCCACACATCTCGCAGTCGCATAGGGGAAGTGAGGGGTGTAGTAGAGGGTATGACGGGGGTTTGAGAGTGGTCGTCTTAGCATGGAAGCTCCTTGGCACTAGAGTACAACCGCACGCCCCTCAACCATCGCAACCATATCTTCGATACGGATACCAAAAGCATCAGGGATATAGATACCTGGCTCAATGGTGTAGACCATCCCATCCTCTATCCGCGTCTTAGAGTTTGCGGAGATATAGGGCATCTCATGGATATCTAGCCCCACTCCATGCCCTGTCGAGTGGACAAAATACTCTCCAAATCCCGCTTTGGTGATGAGATCACGGGCTAGGGCATCGACCTGCTTCGCTCGCATCCCTGAACGGGCTTTGGCGATGGCATGGTCATGGGCTTTGTGTACTGCATCGTAGGCTTTCTGGATCTTTTTATGGCTAAAGTGCTGTGAGATACCAAAGTGGAGTGCCTCATCAGCCACCACAGTACGGGTACGGTCTGAGCAGTAGCGTTTGTACTTGATCCCCGCATCCACAAGGAGTAGATCTCCCCGCTTCAAGCGTCGTTTAGTAGGCATCGCATGGGGCTTTGCCGCATTGGCACCCACGGCGACAATAGGATCAAAACTCAACGCATACTTCCCCTCTTTGATCAATACCTGCTCCGCCATCGCCCCCAACTGCTCTTCACGCTTCCCTATCCCCTCTTCACGCAGATAGTTGGCAAAACGGTTAAAGGCTTTTTTACCCCGTATGGCTGCCTCTTTGAGGAGTTTGAGTTCTCGCTCACTCTTGATGATGCGTTGACGATGCGAGAGATCAAGGCGTGGTACCAAGGTGATCCCCTTGGCTTTTTGGAGTGACTCAAACCCATAAACACTCCACTCTTTGGGGTCAAAGTGAAGCTTCTTGATGGCTGTTTTCTTGAGACACTTCACCGCACACCCATAGAGGTCACTATCGATCAGCACCTCTGCCCCCTTAACTCCTGCCATCGCATCAAGCCGATAGCGACTATCGGTAATAAAGTACGCCTCACTACCAAGTGAGAGATAGAGTGCATTATCACAACTATACCCACACGCATAATAGATGGCATTTTCATTGTTTAGTATAAAGTTCACAGTTCTACCTTTTGTGCTGTTAAGCCTATCATGGAGAGGAGAGAGAGGCTACGCGAAGCAACCTCCCCAAAGGGGTCTATGCCTGAGCTTGAACACTCTGTTGTGCTTGGGCTTGTTTCATCGCAGAGATCTCAGAGAAGATCTGAGTCATCCCTACCATCGCCAAGTGGTACCCAAACGCACCCATTCCGACAATCTGACCTGCACAGACAGGAGCAGTGAGTGAAGTGTGTCTAAACTCCTCTCGTTGGTGAATATTGGAGAGGTGTACCTCAAGTGTAGGGATCTGTACCGCAGCAATCGCATCTCTAATCGCAATAGAGGTGTGCGTATAGGCAGCAGGGTTGATGATAATCCCATTGGCATCACCCAGACACTCTTGGATACGATCGACGATCTCACCCTCTAAGTTACTCTGAAAAAACTCAATCTCAAGCTTATTTTGCTCTGCGAAATGTTTCATCTGTGCATGGATCTCTTCTAACTTCATAGGACCATAGATATTTTTCTCTCTGTGACCAAGCATATTGAGATTTGGACCTTGAATAACGACTATTTTCATTGTACTACCTTCATTGTTTATTTTGGCTATTATTTTAGCGAAATAGTATTAAGGAGGAAGCCTACTTTAAACTTTTCAGAAAAACCCCCTATAATTACACCCTATCAAATGATTGAAAGGAGTCCAATCCATGCTAAGATTTGCCCCATCACCTACAGGTGAGATGCATATAGAAGCGTTGCGTATAGCTATCCTAAACTATATGCTCGCCAAACAGAGAGATGTCAACTTTATTGTCCGCATCGACGACCGAGACAAAATGCGTAATCTTGAGGGGAAAGATACCGAGATACTCCAGATACTAGAGAAGTTTGCGCTCCCCCATAGCCGTGTATCCCACCAGAGTGAGAACCTCCATATCCATCAGACCCTCGCGATCAGACTCCTAGAGGAGAAGAAGGCGTTTGTCTGCCTCTGTACCCCTGAGGAGATAGCCTCTGAGGAGGCGACTGCCCATGCCTCAAATCTACCCTACCGCTACAGTGGACGCTGTAGTACCATCGGAGCAGAGGAGCTTGCCCGACTCAAAGAGGAGAAACAGCCCTTTGTGATCCGCGTCAAGACCCCTGAGACCCCCGTAAGCTACCATGACTTGATCGAGGGGGAGATCCCCACACCCCCAGATGGAGTCGATAGCTTTATCATCCTACGAGAGGATGCCACCCCTAGCTACAACTTTGCCTGTGCGTGTGATGATATGCTCGCAGGGGTAAGCCTCGTGATGCGGGGGGAGGAGCATCGTGCCAATACCCCCAAACAGCACTACATCAAGAACCTCTTAGGCTACCGTGAAGAGACACGCTATGCCCACCTACCGCGTATCCTCAATACCGAGGGGCGACCGATGGTAGAGGGAGAGGAGGCAAGTTCTGTCAAGTGGCTCTTTGAGCAGGGGTTTATCCCTGACGCTATCGTCAACTACCTCATCCTCCTAGGCAATCAAACGCCAACGGAGATCTTCACCATGCCTGAGGCACTGGCGTGGTTTGACCTCACCAAGCTCTCCAAAGAGCCTGTGAAGTTTGATATCAACAAGCTCCGCTTTCTCAACCGTAAGCACCTTGAGATGATGGATGATCGTACCCTCTCGACACTCTTTGGCTTTGCCGATAGAGATATTGGTAAGCTTGCCAAACTCTACCTAGAGAAGGCTAGCACTATCAATGAACTCCAAGCCTGCATCAAGCCGATCTTTGCCCCCAAGGAGTTTTGTGAGGCGTGGGGAGAGGAGATGCAGACCCTACGAGACATTATCGCAGATGCTCCGATGATTTCGACCTATGATGCCTTTGAGTCCTATCTCAAAACCAAAAGCCAACTGGAGGGTGAGGCGTTTGCACACCCGCTTAGACTCCTACTCACAGGAAGAACCCACGGTCCAAAACTCTCTGCTATCTACCCCTTTATCCAATCTTACCTACTGGAGGTCGCATCATGAATGCCCTAATCTTTGCTGTCGTACAGACACTACACACCGTACTCAATCTCTATATCTGGATTATCATTATCGCCTCGCTACTAAGCTTTGTGCGTCCTGACCCCTACAACCCTATCGTACAGACCCTCTACCGTCTTACCGAACCTCTGCTTGCATGGATTCGTGCCAAGATGCCCTTTGTTGTCTTCTCAGGGATAGACCTCTCTCCACTTGTGGTGATATTGGGGCTACAGATGCTAGACAACTTTATGATGCACGCACTCCTAGGGTAGCCGATGAGACGCACCCCTTGGTTTGTCACCCTCCTGATGGCACTTCTGCTAAGCACCACACTCCTTGAGGCAAAACGCTACACCTACCTAGAGGTACACAGAATGCCTCAGAGTATCGAGAAGGACTACTATATCTGGCGGTTTTTAACTCAGCCTAGTACCACCCCACAAGAGGCTCGACGCATCATCCAAGATGCTAGCCGTCTCAACAAAAAACTCAAAACCGCCTACAAAAAAAAGACAGGATTTCCCGCAAGACTCCTCACCAAACCACCCATTGTAGGGGGAGCCATCGTCAATCCAACCCATACCAAGAACAATGCCAAAGCCAATACACTCTTCAAAGAGGGGATACGACTCGTAGGCAAAAATCAACTCCAAAAAGCAGCCACTCTCTTCTACCAAGCACACAACCACTACACCAAACGGTGGGAGAAGGATAAGACCCTGTTCTGGCTCTACCTCCTCACCGAGGATGATGCCTACCTCAAACCTCTACTCAAGAGCTACCATATCAACCTCTACACCCTGCTGGGTGCCGATCTCAAAAAACAGCAATACCCTGCTACGATCATCACCCCAACCATCCACAAGCGTCACCTCTTTGGTATCGATGCCAAAAACCCCATCGACTGGGCGAAGATCAAAGCAAAGATGAACCAGACTGGCACCAATCTCGAAGCCCTTGCTGAGTCGTGTAAATCTGAAGAGACCATCGGTATCTATAGCTACCTCAAAGCCAAAGCGTGCAACTACCGCAAATCCTACTTCCCGATGCCCTACCGCGATACGATGAAACACTTTAGCAAACAACGCCAAGCCCTCATCTACGCGATTGCACGCCAAGAGAGCCGTTTTGTCCCTGCGTCCGTCTCCCGCTCTTTCGCCTTGGGGATGATGCAGTTTATGCCCTTTTTGATTGAGCATATCGCCAAAAAGAAGGGGGAGTATATCGACTTGGATATGATGTTTAGCCCACACAAGGCGATCGAGTATGCCAACTTCCACCTTGACTACTTGGGTAAGTACCTCTACCATCCACTCTTTGTCGCCTACGCCTACAATGGAGGGATTGGCTTCACCAAGCGACTCATCAAGAAAAAAGAGTACTTTAGACGCGGGGCGTTTGAACCCTATCTCAGTATGGAGAAGATGACCAATGTCGAAGCGAGAGAGTATGGCAAGCGGGTACTTGTCAACTATGTCATCTACCTCAACAAGCTTGGCGTACGCACCAGACTCCTACCACTTATGACGATGCTGACCAATCCCGCACAGACCGATAGCTTCCGCCTCTAAGAGCGATTAGGGCTAGAAGGGCTTCTTGGTCAAGACATACTTAGCGACCTTGGCAAAGTGTAGACTCCCCTTGCCATAGGTTGTACTCTCAAGTGTTAAGGTGAGTGATTTTTTGGGGATATGGGGGAAGGTCACCCGATAGAGTCCACTCCACTCTGAGACAAAAGAGAGAGATGCCACAACAGAGTCATTGGTATCGATAGGCTCGATTGATTGGGGGGCTTTGCCATTGAGCGTGAGGCGATACCCCTCCCCCTCTAGTACCCCCTGCTCTCGCTCCTCATCACTATAGATCGCCACAACAAAACGCTCAAGAGGATGCTGATCTCTATCGATCACCTGTCCATTGAGGTAGGTCGCACTCATCACCACAGCAGTGACCTGATTGTTATAGAGTTGAAGCTTTTCACTCTTTTGGAGCTGTTTGTGGTAGTGCTGTTGTGCGTGGTAGTGTTGCATCAGTTGTCGCTCCTCTTTGGAGCTACAGCCCACCAAAAGCGTCACAGTAAGGGGTATGAGGAGTTTATAACGCATCCAGAGAGCTCCTTGGCTAGAATGGGTGATTTTAACATAGTTTCAATAAAGATTTAAGTATAATTTTAGAATTTCAATTCCCAAAGGTTTAGTTATGAAACAACGCGTTGCCGTAGCATTTACAGGTCCCTCTGGCAGTGGCAAAACGACCCTTATCGAGAAGGTAGCCAAATGCCTTATTGCTCAGGAGTCTGTTGCCATTATCAAGCATGACCCCAAAGACAAAGCACACTTCGATGTAGCGGGCAAGGATAGTGACAAGTTCTCCAAGACGGGGGCAGAGGTGGTTGTCACCTCCCCCACTCGCACCACCTACCTCTCCCAACGCTCCAAGAGCCTTGAGGAGATTGTCCAGCTTCTCAACCCCTTTGATATCCTACTCGTAGAGGGACTCAAGACCCTTCCACTTCCTCGTATTGCGATCTTTAGAGGGGCTATTGAAGCGAGCTACCTCCCTCATAGTGAAGCGATTGCGATTGATGAGTGTATCGACATTGCTGACTATACTATCCCTGAGGGAGTTGCGATACTCGATCTCAATGATACTGTCCAGATCATCGACTGGATCAAACACCACGCTAAGGAGATATAACCCATGCTAACCATTTTTGAAACCATTAAAAAAGTCGCTATCAAGATAGACCACGCCATCAAGACCGAAGATCTCGGCTATAGTGATAGTGAGAACTCCTCAGGAGAAGATCAGCTCAAACTCGATGTTAAGAGTGACTATATCATCGAAGAGGCGTTTAGAGACATCTCTATCGTCAAGTCACTTGTGAGTGAAGAGAAAGAGGGGGAGCTACAGCTCCATCAAGAGGGGAAATATACCATCTGCTACGATCCACTCGATGGCTCTAGCCTTGTCGATGTCAACCTCTCGGTGGGTTCTATCTTTGGTATCTATGAGGGAGAACTCAAAGGGGAGAACCTTGTCGCCTCTGCCTATGTAGTCTATGGTCCACGCATCGAGCTAGTCATCGCCACCCACAACAAGAAACCCCAGCACTACCGAGCCCAAAATGGACTCTTCAACTTTATTGGAGAGATCACCCTCAACCACAAAGGCAAACTCAACGCCTCAGGAGGCACACAACAGCACTGGAGTGCGGTACACAAGACCTTTATCGATGGACTCTTTGCGAGTGGGTATCGCCTACGCTACTCTGGAGGAATGGTACCCGACCTCCATCAGATCCTCCTCAAAGGGGGAGGACTCTTCTCCTACCCTGCGACCACAGACAAGCCAGAGGGCAAGCTCAGACAGCTCTTTGAGGTGATTCCATTTGCCTTTATCTATGAGCAGGCAGGAGGAGAGGCGATCGATGCCAATGGGGAGCGACTCATGAGACTTATTCCTGCCCATCCACACGACACTAGCCCCTGCTTTTTTGGCTCCAAGAGTGAGATAGAAGCACTCAAAACCGCTTATGCACTCAACACCCAATCCTAACCCCACCGAGGAGTCGATCCTCGATGTGTGGCAGATCGCCCTAGAGCAACAAAAGAGCAAGCTCCAAGCGTGTCAAGAGACATCACACCTCTCTAGCTGTATGCCCTGCCCTCAACTACTCACTTGCGACCTCCGCGATAGCTATATCAAAGCGGTCTATGAGAGTATGAGCAAAGGAGAGGGTGGTGGCTTTGAGTTTTAATCAGTGCTAGCTTCTGGGTGCGGGTGAGCCTCTTTTTGATCGCATACTCCCGCCTACTTGCCCCCCCACGATCCCTACACGCTTCACTGTAGCAGAGCCTCACAGGTCGTCGTGTGCGGGTATATTTCGCCCCTTTAGTCGAGTGGTTGTGTTCGTGGATACGACGCGTAAGGCTTGTGGTGATTCCTGTATAGAGTGTGCCATCTGCACACTGGACAATATAGACAAAATACATCCTGCTATTTTACCAACTACACAGCACTATTTGGCTAAAATAACCCCACGAAAAACTCATCTGTTTAAGGAAACACACTATTATGTCTTGTCACAAAAAAGCCTATATCACCACCCCCATCTACTATGTAAATGACATCGCCCATATCGGTCATGCCTATACTACGATTATCGCCGATACACTGGCACGCTACTCCCGTATGTCGGGGTTAGAGACCTTCTTCCTTACGGGGACAGATGAGCATGGACAGAAGATAGAAGAGTCTGCCAAAGCCCGTGGTAAAACCGCACAAGCCTATGCCGATGAGATCTCTGCTACTTTCAAAACCCTCTGGGATGACTTCGATATCTCCTATGACAAGTTTATCCGTACCACCGATGAGGCACACAAAAAAGGGGCGCAAAAGGCCTTCACTACGATGCACGCCAAGGGGGATGTCTACAAAGATGTCTACAAAGGACACTACTGTATCTCCTGTGAGACCTTCTTCCCCGTGACACAGCTTGTCGATGATGAGTTTTGTCCTGAGTGCGGTAAGAGTACCACCATCGTCGAGGAGGAGAGCTACTTCTTCAAGCTCTCCAAGTACCAAGATAGACTCTTGGCGTGGTATGAGAAGAATCCAGACTGTATCCTCCCACGAAACAAACGCAACGAAGTGATCCGCTTTGTGGAGGGGGGACTTCAAGACCTCTCTATCACCCGTACAAGTTTTGATTGGGGAGTGAAAATACCTGAAAACCTCAATGACCCCAAGCATGTTATGTATGTCTGGCTTGATGCCCTCACCAACTATATCACTGCTCTAGGGTATGGAGAAGATGAGAAAGATATGGACTTCTGGCCTGCACGGGTACACCTCATAGGCAAAGATATCCTCCGCTTCCATGCCATCTACTGGCCTGCGTTCCTTATGAGTCTTGACCTCCCCCTCCCCAAGCATATCGCAGCACACGGCTGGTGGACACGCGATGGAGAGAAGATGAGCAAATCCAAAGGCAATGTCGTTAACCCACGCGAGGTTGCTGATGCCTATGGGCTAGATAACTTCCGTTACTTTATGTTGCGTGAGGTACCCTTTGGTGGTGATGGTGACTTCTCTCAAAAAGCCCTTATCGACCGTATCAACTCAGACCTTGGGAATGACCTTGGGAACCTCCTCAACCGTCTTATCGGGATGAGCGGGAAGTACTTTGAGGGGCGTGTCGACTCAGAGCTTGTGAGCCGATACTACCAAAAGGAGCTTGATGAAGTCAACGCCTCTCTCGCTAAGCTAGAGCCGATGCTCTTTGAGATGCAGATACACAAATACCTCGAAGAGCTCTGGAGACCCCTCACCGTCGCCAATAAATCGATCGATCAGTATCAACCATGGAGACTGATGAAAGAGGGACGCGAAGAGGAGGCAATGGCACTCAATGGTCTCATCGCCGCGATCCTTGCCAAAGTCTCGGTGATGCTCCACCCTGTAATGCCTGATGTCTGTAGCAAGATCGCTACAGCACTTGGGTTTGTCATAGACAATAGTAGCTGGAATCACCTTATCCAAGAGCATGGACTACTCGAACACTTTACCATCGAGAAGATCCCTCCACTCTTCCCTCGTATCGAAGTGCCTCTCTTGGAACAAGCAATCCCTAACGATACCCAATCCAAAGCACCCAAGCCTACCCAAAAAGAGGCAACCACTCAGAAGAGTGAGGGGATTGCTATGATTGGGATTGACCAGTTTTTCCAGACCTCATTGAAGGTCGGAACGATTGTCGATGCCCAAGAGGTACCCAAGAGTAAAAAACTCCTACTCCTTCAGGTCGATATAGGAGAGGAGAATCCAAGACAGGTAGTCGCAGGGATCAAAGAGTGGTATAGTGCCACTGACCTTGTGGGTACACAAGCATGCGTCGTCGCCAACCTCAAGCCCGCAAAGCTCATGGGACTCAAGAGTGAGGGGATGCTCCTTGCTGCCAAAGATAGCAACGGTCTCTCACTCATCCGTCCAGAAACGCCAAAAACTGCTGGCACACCAATAGGCTAACATGAAAATCGAAGATATTATCAACCTCACAGAAGGTGTACTTAGAAACGCTCCAGAAGTCACAGCGATCACCGCTGCTACCGTCTACCTCTCCAAGGTAGAGCATGGTGACCTCTTTATCTCCTCAAACCAAGAGGAGATAGACAAAGCCATAGAAGCAGGTGCTTACGGTATCCTCTATGACAACCCCGACATCATCAAAAAAGATGATGAGATCGCATGGATTAAAGTCTCAGATATCAAACTCGCAGCCTTTAAACTCGTCCGCTATGTCATCATCAAAAAAGAGGCAAACTTCTTCCTGCTCTCAGAGCATGAGATTACATTTTTGAAGATGATCCTCACCCACAAGACCAATATCTCTTTTATCTCCAATGAGTGGCGTAAGGCGTTTGAGCAGATACTCAACTCCGATGATGCTCTCTTTGTAGGGAGTGACAAAGCCTTGATGCAACTCATCAAGCCCGATGTCAAACGCCTCAAGAGTGAAGTGGATGGCTACGCAGTCTTCGATACACTCTTTCGGACGACCTTCAAGGTAGGGGGCTATGTCTACCAAGAGAAAGAGCTGATCCCTCTACACCTCGACCCCCTTCTACGCGTCATAGACTTCTGTAATACCCAAGAGCTACCCTACTCGCTAGAGAAGCTTAAGTACACCAAGCACTTTATGCCTGTCTTTATCGATGGTAAGCTCAACAGCACCCAAGCAGGCAAGAGTGATAAAGTCGCGATCTTCACGGACAATATCGACGATATCGTCAATGCCCGTGAGTATATCAAACGAAGCAACACATGGGTCAAAGGGATTGTCCTCACACCCCCCAAGACCAAAGTCCCAGGGATCGACCGTCCCCACTGGTTTGAGAGCAAAGAGGAGGTCAGAGAGATACTCAAAAACACCCTCTTCAACTACGCTTTCATCTACAATGCCGACCGCAGTATCCTCAACACCATCAAAGAGGAGTATAGCCTCTTCTAGGGCTTACTCCAGCATCTTTCAATCTCTCCTTAAAATGAATATTTAGTTGAGAGATTGTAAGACTCCAATTT
>Ga0256837_1000451_pt1 | contig 34836 bp, 39 predicted proteins | sample 4562384metaG_FD_185976 | JGI IMG/M metagenome (GOLD analysis project Ga0256837, IMG submission 185976) | Hydrothermal vent microbial communities from Guaymas Basin, Mexico - 4561-384 | ecosystem: Environmental > Aquatic > Marine > Hydrothermal vents | place: Mexico: Guaymas Basin | collected... | reverse complement strand
AATAATATGTTGAATAAAATGCTACAGGTGGTATATCTGCATTTATATAAAATATATCATTTCTATTATCTTGAAGTAATATTTCACCTAAAGTTCCAAATCCTCCACCTATCTCCATCACTGTATTTATCTTATTTGTGTCAACTGTTTTTTTAAGAAAACTCAATCCCAATGCATAATTTAAAAATGATCTTGAAAAATTTCTATTTTCAAAAGTATGTTGTTCTATTGGATTTCCTACTTTACTTTCAGATATTTTATCAAGATATGGTTTTTTATCAATATGGCTAGATTTTAATACTCTAAAATCTGTAAAAGCACTAGAATTTCCATTAAATAGCCTTTGTAATCGTGTAACAAATCTTTTATCATTTACAATTTGATCAAATTTTTCAATAGTTGGATTATATTTATTTGGATTTTCTAAATACTCAACTGCACTATATCCAGGAACAAAAAAACTTCTAGTTTTGTGCAGATTTCTAAAATTTTTTATATCATTTTGCTCTAGTTCATCTATAAGTAGCTTTGAGCCATACTCCCAAAAAGATGTAGGTTTATATAAACTAGCTTGTTTTTGCATATCATCTAACATAAGATTTAATAAATTATATTTTGTATCCATAATTACCCTTTAAATATAATTTATTATACTATACATCTCTTAATATTAGATTAATATAATTATTTTAATTGAAGTAAATTGTTTAATATTTTTGTAATATATTCTTGTTCAGTTTTATCAAGAAGGGGATAAATAGGAAGGGATATACATTGTGAAATATATTTATCCATATTTGGTGTATATTCTTCTCCATATCCTAAAGATCTATAATAGGCTTGTTTATTGATTGGTTTGTAGTGTACTTGCACCCCAATATTTTTTTCTCTTAGTTGATTAATAAGTTGTTCTTTTGAAAGTGTTAATTTACTAAAATCAATTAATACTACAAATAAATGATAATATGAATTGTTTGTATAAGGATATAATGGTTTTATTATGGGATGATTATTAAAAGTATCATTATAAATTTTTGCAATCTCTTGTCTTCTTTTTATAAAATAATCTAGTTTACATAGTTGAGAAATTCCTAGAGCACAATTTATATCTGAAAGTCGATAATTAAATCCAAGTAATCTCATATTATGTTTATCATCTTGTCCATGATTTCTTAAAGATTTAATTTTTTCATATAAATTTTGATCATTTGTCACTATTGCTCCACCCTCAGCTGTTGTGATATGTTTTACAGGATGAAATGAAAAAATAGATATATCACTATATGTCAATTCAACTCCCATTGTGTGAGCATTATCTTCTAGTATTTTTATATTATATTTATATTTTAGATATTTTAGTTTATCGCGATCTAAAATTTTACCTGAAAATGATACTGCAAATATTGCTTTTATAGTTGAATCTTTCTTTAAATAATCTTCACATAAATCTAAATCAATACTACCATCATTACAAATATCTATAAATATAGGTATCGCTTCGGCATATAAAATAGAATTTGAGGTAGCTAGAAAAGAATTAGGTGTTGTAAGTACTTTATCTCCTTTATTTAGTAAAGCTAAAGCACTTAGATGAAGTGCTGCTGTTCCATTTGATACACTTACACAATATCTTGAATTTGTTTTTTTGTATATATTTTGTTCAAACTCATTTACTTTTAATCCAGTTGTTAAAAAGTCACTTTTAAGTGTTTTTACAACGATATCTATATCATCTTGGTTAATTGTTTGTTTGCCATATGGTATAAAATTCATATTTAATCTTTAATCATATCCATAAGTTGTTTTGCATCAAGCCATTGAGTATTATTTCCAGAGTTATATTCAAATCCTTGATTAACCTTAATTCCAATTTCACCTAATTTATTTACACTATAATCATTTGTTTTACTAGTAAATGCAATAGTTGGTTTTATTACATAGTGATCATCAAATTCCAATGTAAGGTGACTATCGTCACTTGGACACATTATTTCATGCAGTTTTTCACCAGGACGAATACCTATAATATCAAATGGTAAATTAGGTGCAATAGCTTTTGCCATATCAGTTATTTTCATAGATGGAATTTTTGGTATAAATATCTCTCCTCCACTCATTCGATGAAAATTTTTAAGTACAAAGTTAACTCCATCATCAAGTGTTATAAAAAATCTTGTCATATTTATATCTGTAATAGGAAGTTTAGTAGCGCCCTGTGCTACTAGTTTTTTAAAATAAGGTATAACAGAACCACGACTACCTACAACATTTCCATATCTTACAACAGAAAATGATGTATCTTGTTCTCCAACTAAATTATTTGCAGCTACAAATAATTTGTCAGAAGCTAATTTTGTTGCTCCATATAGATTTACAGGATTTGCTGCTTTATCAGTACTAAGAGCAATTATTTTTTTAACTTTATTTTCAATTGCCGCATCTATTACATTTTGAGCACCATTTATATTTGTTTTAATACACTCCATAGGATTATATTCTGCTATTGGTACATGTTTTAATGCGGCTGCATGAATTACATAATCAACACCTCTCATAGCTTTTTGTAATCTTTGAGCATCTCTTACATCACCTATAAAATACCTCATACATTTATCATTGTAATCTTGAGCCATCTCATATTGTTTTAGTTCGTCTCTACTAAAAATTATGATTTTATTTGGTTTGTATTTTTCAAGTAGGATTTTTGTATATTTTTTACCAAAACTTCCTGTTCCACCCGTTATAAGTATATTTGCACCATTAAACATTATCTATCCTTAATCTATATAAATTGATCTTTTGTCTCTAAAAGTCTAGCAATTTTTTCATTTTTTTCTTTTTCAATTTTGTCTCTTTCTTCTCTTAAAATTCTTAACTTCTCAAGAGTTTCCATTTTTTCATGATCTATATTTGTATTTATTTGAACAGCTTTTCTATTATGAGCAACACCAGCAATAGAAGCGAATTTTTCTTTTCTATTTATATAAACTTTTGCAGATGAAGATGTTGCATTTTTATTAAATAGTACAATATCATCTTTTTTTAAGTTTAGTATATCTTTAATACTTAAATTTGTTTCAGCTACAATAGCTTCAACATTCATTTTTGCTCCAGATAGAAGAGTATTTAGATCTTTCTTTTTTGATACTTTTTTATTATTAGAAGAACCTAACATTTTGTCTACAGTTTTTTGAAAAAGTGGTTCTATATATGATATTGGATAGCATAAAGATACTGTTCCCTCTTCTTCATCTATTTTGATATCAATACTTACAAGTAAAATAATCTCATGATTAGAGATGATTTGTATAGAATTAGCATTTGTATCATGTGAAACACTTCTAAAATTTAATGTTGCAATATCATCCCATACCATTTTCATATTATCTATTAGTAGTGCATAGAAGTGGTTTAATATTTCAAGTTCTATATCACTTAATTCTCTATCTTGATTTGAAGCAACATAAGATGGTCCATTTCCTAAAAGTTCCGCTATAATTTTATGTGAAATTGATGGATTACATTCAATTACGAGTCTCCCTTCAAGTGGTTTCATAGAAAGAGTATTTATACTAGTTACTGGTGGAATTGATAATACAAATTCACCATATGTCATTTGTTCAATTGAACTAATTTTTACTTCAACCACTTTTCTAAGCATTGCTGATAAATCAGTTACTACAGATCTTATCATTTTATCATGTAGTGCTTCAAATGCTTTTTGTTGATCTGATGTTATTGTATTTGGTTTTTTAAAATCATATATAGTATATGCTTTTTCTTTTTGTTTAGTAGGTCTTATCTCTACTTCTTCTAGGTTTGCATCACCATCTTCTGCTATATCTAAAAGTGCATCAATCTCATCTTGACTTAAAAATTCTGCCATTTTATTATTACCTTATAATTTCAAGTTTTGCATCAATTGCATTTAGTTCTTTTAACATTTGTAATGTTTGAATAATCTGTTTTATATCTAATTTCATAGTTTTCATAGCACGCATTAGATCTGAAACTGTAGGTTCATTATATGAATTAACTAACGCATTATTTAGATTAATATTAACAGCTTTTTTACCAATTTTTAAATCATCACCAATATCAACACCTGCATTTATAGTATTATCATCAAATTCTTTTTTTGACAAATTTGATTTTTTAATTTTAATAGTAAAATCTTTTTGAGATATAGTTATTGGTTTTATTGTGATATCTGAACCAGCAATTATGATCTGTCTAGCCATATCTATTATCACTTTTTTCTTTAATTTTGATTTCAATTGAATATTTTGAACTTTTGCTATAAAAGTTACTATTGACATATTATTTGGTTTTAATATCTTAACTGTTCTTGTATCTAATGCCATAGCAATAGGTTTTTTAAAATATTCATTTACTTTTGATTCTATATTTGAAGCAGTTTGAGCATCATTTGAAAAAAGACTAAGTGTGATTGATTTTTCACCTTGTAGTGTATAAGGTATCTCATTTTCAACAGTAGCTCCTCCATATATAAAACCTGTAGTTTTAGAATTTGGATTAGATAATATATTACCTTGAGCCAATGCATATACATTTCCATCAACACCTTTTAATTGTGTTAATAGTAGCTCTCCATTATCAATTGATTTTGCATCTCCAATTGAAGATACATTTATTTTTATTTTATCACCTTGTCTTGAAAAAGCAGGTAAAGTAGCAGTTACCATCACAGTTGCTATATTTTTTGATTTTATAGATGATGTAGGTATTTTTACATATGAATTTCTTAATAAATTTTGTAATGATTGCATAGTAAACTGGCTTTTATCACCAGTTCCAGGTAATCCAACTACAAGTCCATAACCTATAAGTTGATTGTCCCTGATTCCTACTATATTAGATACATCTTTGATTGTTTGAGAATATAGGTTAATTACAATAAAAATAAATAATAAGATTTTTTTCATGAATATATAACCTTTGAGTGTATTTTATTTATTTTATCTAAAATTATATAAAACTCAGATATAATTTATAAAAATAATAAAAACAAATAAAAGGTATCATTTGAATATTTATATATATGGTTCTAAATCGTTTAAAAAACATATGAAAATATTATTGTTAAAGGCTAACTTAGATAAAGATATCCATGAAATAAATGATGTTGCTATTTTGGAAAAAACAATAAAAGATGAACCTTTAAGCATATATTTAATAGATAGTGATAAAATTATTAATAAAAATATTATAACAGATAAACTTAACTTCTTAAAACCAAAAGATGCTATATATAAACATGTTTTACAAGAAGCGGGAATAGATGATATGTGTTTTAATTCAGATGAAGCATTGGTTGAATATATTAGGGATAAAATTAATAATGAACTAAATATTATTGAAGATAAAGAGATTTTAGAAGATGAAATTAATAAAAAAGAGGAAAGAGATATGGCAGAGATAACACAAATTGATGAGATATTTGAAGAAGATTTATTAAGTGCACTAGATGTTGATGTCTCTGATATATCTTCTTCTAATTCTAATGAAAGTAGAAATATTAATGAAGAAATTAGTATTGATGAAACAATACAAGAAAATAGTATTGTTGATGATAAAATAACAAATGAACTAAAAATTGATAGTTCAAATATAGATGATGTAACTGCATTGATAAAAGAGTTATTAAATAATAAAACATTGGAACTATCAATAAAAATTAAAGCTTCATAATGGATTTACTTGATATCTCTCAACAAACAGTAAAAATTATATTACTACTAGGATTACCTTCTTTATTAGTTAGTATGATTATTGGTGTTGTTATTAGTATATTTCAAGCAGTTACTCAAATATCAGATGCTTCATTATCATTTGTACCAAAAGTTATTATTGTATCTATATTTATTGTTTTATCTTTACCATGGATGAGTGATAAAATAGAAGGTTATACATTTGGATTGTGGGATATAATAATTAGTTTTGGAAAAGTACAATGATATCAAAGCTCTATGACTTAAATAAATTAAAATTAAATCAAAATATTAGTAAAAAACAGCAAATTAAATCTAAAGTACATAAAATTGATATAGAGATTGAAGATATTTCAAATACTTTAAACAGTGCTAGTGTTGAAAGATATGGTGCAATAAGTGATTTTAGATTATTATCTATTCACAAAGATACATTAAAACATAAAATAAAACTTTATAATATGGAAAAACAAAAATTAAATGGCGATCTTTTAAAATATGATAAAGAGATTATGAAATATCAAAAAGAGTTAGAAAAATATGATTATTTATTAAAAGAAGAAAAAAAAGAAAAATTTAAAAAAGAGATAAAACAAGAAGAAGAGATAGCTAGTGAATATATACAAGCAAAATTTATAAAAAATATGTTAAATAAACAAAAGGTACAAAATGTATAAAATATTAGTTGTTTTAAGTTTTTTTATACTTACAAATATATCAGCAAAAATGATGGAAGAGGGTACATTTGTAAAAGAGAAACAAGAATTAATAAAACTTAAAAATGAGCTTGATGAATTTTATAAAATAAAAGAGAAAGAATATAAAATAAATAAAAATAAACTTTTAGCATTAGATAAAGATATACAAGAAAAACTAGATCAAATTGAAAAAACAAAAAAAGAAAATCAAAGAATTTTAGATGAAATTAATCTTACAATATCAAGTAAAGCTATGACTATGTATGGTAAGATGAAAATAAAAATAGTAAAAAATATTTTAGAAGAAAAGATTAAAGCAGGACAGATTAATGAGGTATTTGATATTATTATAAGATTAAAAAATAAAAGAGTTATGGAATTGTTAAAAAAATTTGATACAAAAACATCAACAAAATTAATGGATATGTTAAATAAGTATAAAGAGAATAAGATAAAGGAAAAATAAATGGCTGATGAAAAAAATGAAGAAGTAGAAGAACAACCTAAAAAAGGTAATCCAATGATGATAGTACTAATTGTATTAGTAGTTGCATTAATTGGTGCAGTAGGTTTTCTAGGATATATGGTTATGAATAAAATGAATCAAGATCCAAATGCAGTACAAGAGAAAAAAGAAGAGATGAAAAAAGAAGAAGCTAAAGATGAAGGTGTATATTTTAAAGCAAATATAAAAGATTTAGTTTTAAATATTACAAATGCTAAAGGTAGAGAAAAACTTATGAAGTTATCTTTTGCAATTAAAAGTACAGAACCAACTATTGAAGCCTTAGTGGAAGCTAGTAAAGATGAAATAATTGATGCTGTTATACAACTTGTTGCAGCACGAACAAGTGAAGCATTGTTAACTGTTGGTGGTAAAGATCAATTTAAAGAAGAACTATTAAATGAAATAAATATTATTATTAATGAAGCAACAGCAAAAAATAAAGATATAAAAAGAAATAATGTTCAAAAGATATATTTCACTACATTTGTAATAAAATAGGATAAAAAATGATTTTAATAGTAAAAGGGAAAGGTTATAAAAATTTAATCAGAAAAGTTGTAGCAATGACTTTACTGGTTACTATGTTCTCTTTTTACTATATACATATGAGTAATAAATTTAAAGAAGAAAAACAAAAATTAGAAACTGAATTACTTCTAAAGAATGAGATTTTAGAGAATAAGAAAAAATTAAAATCAAAAGTAAATCGATTAGTCTATAATGAAGCAGAACAAATAGTAGATTTAATAGGACAAAAACATATTCAATCAATAAAGATTAAAAATGATAGACTTATTATTGTATGTGATTGGGATACAGATATAGAACCATTATTTATACGATATGGTGTTATGGCTTTGGTTAAAAGTACTCCTGAAAATATAAAAATTGCAATTGAGTTAAAATTTATAGTAGAGAGTAGATATGAAGTATAGTATATTTTTAATAATTAGTATTTTTTTATTTAACGGATGTTCAATGAAAAAAGATATTAGTATAGATCTAAATGAAAAACCAAAAGAGCAAATAAAATTACAACAAAAAGAAAAAAGAAAAAGTTATAAAGGAAGTCTATATTCTCAACAAGGAACATCATTATTTGCTGATAAGAAAGATCTTCAAATAGGTGATATTCTACAAGTGAATATTGAAGAGTCACTAAAAAATAACTCTAAAAACTCTAAAGATTTAGCAAAGAGCAATACATCATCTTTAGGTGGAGGTATAGTAGCTCCAGTAAAAGGTGTAACAGGTGGTGCTGGATTAACAAAAACACTATATAATATAAATAACACTATTGGCGTAGGTTTTAATAGTAATTCTAATAGTACATTTAAAGGTAGTAGCTCTTCAAAAGTTGATGAAAAATTTTCAACTATTGTTTCTGTAGTAATTACTCAAATATATCAAAATGGAAATTATTTTATAAAAGGTACAAAAGAATTATTAATAAATAATCAAAAACAAAAAATAGCAATTTCAGGAATTATAAGACCATATGATATTAGTCCAACAAATACTGTACTATCTTCACAAATTGCAAATCTTAAAATATTATATAAAAAAGATGGTGATGAAAATGATACTTTAAATAAGTCATGGGGTACAAAAATATTGGAAACAATTTGGCCATTTTAATATTTTAATTTAATCTTAAATTAAGAAATGTATTATATAATAAAACAATAAGGAGTATTCTCATGTTAAATAGTTTAAATGTAGCACAATCAGGATTAGCAGCATCTCAAGTACAAGTTGAGAATGTTATGAATAATATTGCAAATGAGAATACTATAGGTTATAAAAAACGTGTTGTTGATGTAAAAGAGATGGATCACAATGATGCAAGAATTACTGGGCGAGGTGTCCAAGTAGATGGTGTAAATAGAGTTACAAATATGTATGTCTATGATAACTTAGTAAAAGAACAAAGTAAAGATGTACAGCATCAAGAATTATCAGCAATGCTTGCAGATATTGAAGCTATATTTTATGAAACAGATGACAGTGGATTTTCTGCTGATTTAGATAAATATTTTCAATCAATTGAAGAATTAAGAGCTAGCCCTAACAATTCTATTTATAGAAGTAATGTTGCAAATACTGGACAAATTTTAGTCGATGACCTAAAAACATTATATACAAATATTGAAGAAAAAGAGAAAGTTGTATCTAATACTTTAGATGATAGTGTTAGTGAAATCAATTCTATATTAAGAGATATTGGAACGATTAATCAAAAAATCATTGATTCAGGCGGTGCAACAACAAATGCACTTATGGATGAAAGAGATTCTTTAGAGAGTAAGCTATCTCAATATGTACAAATAGATGTAAATAGAGAAGATGATTATGTTTTAAGTATTGGTGGAGTTAGTGCAATAAGATATAATACTAATATCCATGATATAAAAGTAAAAGAGGATAAAATCACTCAAAAAGATGTTTATTCTGTAGATTTAATAAATTCAGATGGTACAATTGATGAATTAAATAAAAGTACATTAATCAATCAATCAACTTGGTCAGAAAATTCTGCACCTATTGAAAATGATTCCTTGACTTACTATTTTAATAAAGAGATAAGTATTAAAGTTGAAGCAGGTGAAACAGTAAATGGACAAACTGTAGATAAAGATAATATTGTACAAGCAATGACATATAAAATCAATAATGATCCAAGGATAAATTCAAAAATAGAAGCTTTTAATGGACAATACTCTTTAGATGAAAATGGTAATAAAGTAGCATATGAACCAACAGATGAAGATCATTTTTTAATAATTGAATCAAAAATACCTGGTAAAGAGGGTGAATTTGAGGGTAGATTTATAGTAAATGATAATGATACTTTGGATTCAAATGGAGATCAAGTATCAGTATTAAGTTTAAAAAGTCCAATAAAAAGTAAAACTGCTGAAAATGATGTTCATTTTGAAATATTTGATTCTGAACTTGATATAAAAGCTGGGAAAGTTAAATCTTTAATTGATAATTTAGATACAACAAGTGAAGATAATAAATTTACAAAATATAAAAGTATGCTTGATGATTTTGCAAAAGCATTAAGTGATTATACAGATACTTATATAGAAATTGATGATGGTGTATATGTATCTGGGGAAGAAAATTCATTACTGCATCATGAAAAAGCAAAAGCTAAACCAATAAATTTATTTGAAGGTGTATCTGTAAAAACTTTATCATTTGATAAATCAGCAATAGGTAATTTAACTCAAGAGGATTTAGATTATTTAGCGACAATGCAATGGAATTCAAGTATAAATATAGCATCAACAGAGGAAGATGATGTAAACTTTAGAGTTAATATGCAATGGAATGATGATATTAAATATAAATCAAGTGAAGATGAATTAAAATCAAAAGATAATCTAGAATATAGTTCTAGAGAAAAAAATGATACTTCATTTAGTAGATATTATGAAAGACTTAGAGTTGAAGTATCTGCTGATAAAGAAAATGTTGATTATTTAAAAGATACTCAAGAAGCAGTTAGTAAATCATTACAATTAAATTATGATAAATTAGTAAAAGTAAATAAAGATGATGAGATGATAAATCTTATAAAATTTCAATCAGCATATGAGGCTAATGCAAAATTAATAACAGTTATTGATGAGATGTTAGCAACAATACTTGGAATGAAACGTTAATATTAAATAAGGAGGATATTATGGCAGAAGGTATATTGGGACTAGGAAGTTCAGGATCAGGTGGATTAAATCAAGAATTAATCGATAAGTTAAAAGCTGCAGAAGCTAAAGGTAAAGTTGATATATATGATACTAAACTTGAAGATTGGGATAAAGAACTAGAAAAAATAGATGCAATAAATTTAAAAATAAATGAATTATTAACAGCAGTTGATAAGTTTGATCTTTATAGATCAAGTGCAAATGCTTTTGAACAAGTTACAGCTTCTTCTACTGGAACTTCTGCTGTATTTGATGCTATTGATATAGCTGGACTTAATCCAGGTACTACAAATGTAACAGTATCTCAACTAGCACAAAAAGATGTTTTTCAATCATCTACATTCTCTAATGCAAATACTACAATGACTGTTGGACAAAATGATGGTGACAAGTTAAGCGTACAAATAGGTACAGGAGATAAATTTGATTTTTTAACAAAAGATAAAACTTATCAAGAACTTGCAGATGAAATAAATGCAAAAGAGGGACTAACTGCTTCAATAGAAGAGGTTGGAACAGATACATATAGATTAGTAATAAAAAGTACAGAATCTGGACTTGATAATGCACTAACAATTACACAAACAGATTCTTCAGATGAAGATTTAGCTGATAATTTAGGATATTCAGATAGTGCAAATCATACACTTACAGCACAAAATTTAAATGCAAAAATTGATGGTGTTGATTATGATGTATCATCAAATACAATAAAAATTCAAGGTAATCTTACAATGACTGCTGTAGAAATTGGTGATTCTTCTATTTCAATACAAGAAGATAATTCATCTATTTTACCTTCAATAAAAGATATAACTGATAAATATAATGAATTAGTAGTAATGGTTGATGAAGAATTGTATTCAGCAGATTCACCAATTAGTGATACTGGTACATTAAAATTAATTATGGGTTCAATTAAAGATTCATTATTTGGATCTTATGGTGTAAATGGTGATTTAAATATGTTTAATTATGGAATGAGTGTAGATAAATCAGGATTAATAGTAATTGACGATGAGCAATTAGGAAAGGCGTTAACAAATAATCCAGATGATTTAAAAGAGATATTTATTGGTGTTGCAGAAAGACCAGGTATAGGAACATATTTAAAAGAATATTTAGATGATTTAGATGGTTATGATGGACTTATGACTAAATATGGCGAAAATATGACTAATAAAAAATCAGAATTAGAAGAAGAGAAAAAAGTTGCTCAAGAAACTCTTGATGAGAAATATTCACAAATGGCACTTCAATTTGCCTCATATACTGCAATGATTACTCAAATGGAGACTGCATTCGGTGGTATGAAAATGATGATTGATCAATCTACTGCATCAGGATAAACTATTATTTAAGCTAGTTTATTATAAAATGTTTTGTTTTTAAAAAATAATGGAGACAGTATGGGAATAGATATATACAACCAACAAGCAGCAATTACAGAAGATCCTTATATGTTAATATTAAAATTATATGAAGGTTTAACTAAATATTTATCATTTATTAAAGAAGCAATAGAAAATGATAATATTGAAGAAAAATTTTTGTATATAAATAAATCAATAGCTATATTTGATGAACTACGAAATATATTAGATTTTGATGGTGGAGATATAGCATATTATTTAGATGGTTTATATCTATATCAAATAGAAACACTATTTAGTGCAGGTATAGATAATAACTTAACATCTATAGATCAAGTAGCAAAAGTGGTAAAAGGTCTTACGGAAGCATGGAAAGACGAAACTGGTCTTTAAAAGCTTATAATAAGCTGCAGCATATCGATAGTTTAGATAATGACTACGATAAAGCTTACTCTTTACAACTTTGGACTATAGAGTATATGAAAGATGATTTTTTATCTAATTTAGATCTTGAATCAGAACATTTAAAATTATTTAGTGAATTATTTTATAAGAATATTAATTTCTTAAAAAAACACAAAGAAGTGATAGCTAAAGAGTTAAATCAAAATAAAAATATTAAAAAATTTCTTCAATAATCATAACAAATAGTCTATTTGACTATTTGTTAATAATTTAATCCAACAGCATCTTTTATTATTCTTATTTTTTCCTTTGCAATTACTCTTGCCTTAGATGCACCATGAGCTAATATATCTTTTACCTCTTTAGGGTTATTTATATAATAGTTTCTTTTCTGTTCATATGGAGCAAAATGTTCAGTTATTTTTTCAAGTAAAGCTAATTTAAAATGTCCATAACCTTCACCTGGAGTTTGATATCGTTTTTGCAAATCTTTTAATTCATTGTCATTCATAAATAGTTCACACAGCTTATAAACATTACAGTTTTGATACTCTTTTATTTCATCAAGTTCTTTACTATCTGTTACTATTTTCATAACTTGTTTTTTTATAGCTTTTTTAGATCCAAACATATCAATAGTATTTCCATAAGATTTAGACATTTTAGCTCCATCAGTTCCAGGTACACTTTGTACATTTTCATCTATTTTTGCTTTTGGCATAGTTAGTATTTCACCATAAGTGTTATTAAATGTATTTGCAATATCTCTAGTCATCTCTACATGCTGTATTTGATCTTTCCCTACAGGAACTATATTGCTATCAAAAAGTAGTATATCTGCAGCCATAAGTACAGGATAAGAAAATAAACCATGATTTGATGCTATCCCTTTTGCTGTTTTATCTTTATAGCTATGAGCACGTTCAAGTAAACCCATTGGTGTATGGTTTGATAATATCCAGTACAATTCTAATACTTCAGAAACATCACTTTGCACCCAAAAAGTTGATTTTTCAGGATCCATACCAAGACTTAGAAAATTAACTGCTGCTTCAAATGTATTTTTTTGTAAAAATTCTTTATCTTTTACAGAAGTTAGAGCATGATATGATGCAATAAATGCAAAAAGTTCACCATCATTTTGACTTTCAATCATTTTTTTTATCATTCCAAAATAGTTTCCAATATGTATTGTCCCACTTGGTTGTATTCCACTTAGTATTCTCAAATTTAATCCTTTATATTTAATAATTTTTTTGCAAACTCTTTTGCTTCATTTGTGATGTTTTCTCCACTAATCATCCGTGATATCTCTTGAACTCTTTGTTTTTCATTAAGCTCTTTTATTGTTGAAATACCATCTTTTTTATTAATTAAGAAGTGTTGATTAGCTGTTGCACTTAGTTGTGGTTGATGTGATATTGCAAATATTTGATAGTTTTTACTAAGTTTAGTTAATACCTTCGCTATTGAGGCACTCTCTTTACCACTTAAATTTGCATCTATTTCGTCTAAAAATAATATACCTTTAGAGTTTATCTCATAATTACTTCTTGCAGTTAATAAAGCAAGTCTTAGTCTATTAAACTCACCAGAACTTATTTTATTTAAACTAATATTATTTAATTTAAATTCGATTTTATCTACACCATTGATATTTAACTCTTTTGCATGTAGCACTACTTGTAAATTTTCAAGATATAGATTTGAGAGATACTTATTCATATCTTCTTTTAAAATATTTAAAGCTTCTTTTCTGTATGTACTTATAGTTATAGCATCTTTTGATATTTTTTCTTTAAGCTCTTTTATTTTTTTATTTAATAGCTCTTTTTCAAATGTGATATTTTCATAAGTATCTAACTCTTTTTTCTTTTTTTCTTTGAACTCTAAAGCTTCAGATATAGTTCCATATTTTTTGATTAACCATGAAAGATTTTCTATTTTATCTAATGTAACTTCTATATCTAGATCATCATAATTTAACAATTTATCATAAAAATTATCAAAGTGACTATTTACTTCATTTATTGCATCATCAAAAAAAGATGAATCTATATTTAATATATCAAGAGCTTTTGATATTTGGTGTGTATTATCTAAAAAAGATCTAGCAGTAGATATTGATTCTTCTATTTTTTCTTTTTTACTAAACATTGTTTTTATATCTTTTAGTTCTTCATATTCGCCTTCTACTGGATTAATATCTTCAATCTTTTTTATTTGGATAGATATTAATTCTTTAATATCTTCAATATTTTTTTCATCTTCTATAACTTTTTTTAGTTTATCTTTAAATTGATCTAGTTGCTTAAATTCTTGTGTAAATCTATTAAGTATATCTTTGTACTCTTTATTATTTTTAGAAGATAAAAAGTCCAAAAATTCTAAAATATTAGTTGATTCAAAATCACTAGTATCTTTTAGATGTAGATGTTTAAAAAACTTTTTAGTAAACTCTTCTAATTGTTTTTTTGCAATACTTTGATTGTTTATAAAATATCTAGTTTTTGAGTTTGTTATTTGCTTAATTGTTATATCATCATCTTTTGTTATATTAAATAATTCATTTTCAATATCAATATTTTCTATAGTTATCTCACTTAGATTTGCATTTGTACTTGCATTTCCAAAAAGATTTAATAGTGAATTCATAAATATAGATTTTCCAGCTCCACTAGGCCCAGAAAAAATCACTAAACCTTTATTGAATTCTATATTTACATTTTTAAAAGATAAATAATCTTCTAAATAATACCTACTTATCATTGGTTTTTAATTCCCCCAATTTAATTTTTCATCTAATACTTTAAAATAATCTCTACTTTTAGTTCTTATTAGATTTGCACTTTTTGATGCTATTTTTATTTTTATTGATTGATTTTGTTTTAATTCAAACATATCTTGTCCATCAATTATTACAACAGCACCTTGTGTATTTGGAGTTGATATTTCAAGTTCAAAATTTGCAGGTAATACAAGAGGTCTTTGTGTTAAAGAGTGAGCACATATAGGTGTTACAATAAATGCTTGAGTTAAAGGATAAACTACAGGTCCTCCAGCACTTAAATTATAAGCAGTAGAACCAGTAGGAGTTGATATAACTAATCCATCTCCATAATATGTATTGAATTTTTCTCCATCTATAAAAGATTCAAGACTTATCATATGTGCAACAGATTTTCCCCTTATTACAACATCATTAAAAGCAACAGATTCATTTAATCCTATATTTGCTTTTATCATCATTCTTTGATCTATTTTATAGTTGTCGTTTTGAAAATCTATTAAAAAGTTCTCAAGTTCATCTGGTAATACTGTTGTTAAAAAACCTAAAGTACCAAGGTTTATTCCAAGTACTGATTTATTAAAAATAAAACTTCTTCTAGTAACTGAGATTAATGTTCCATCTCCACCAATAGTAACAAGAAAATCAGACTCTAGACATAGGTCGTCAAATTTTAGTCCATTTTTTTGATTTATCATTTTTGCAGAATCTTCTTCAAGTAAAATATCTATATTATATTTATTAAATAGATCTTTTATTTGAAGATATATATCTTTTAAATGTTTTGCATTTGGCTTTAATATAAATCCAGCAATATTTTTATTTTCTAAAAGTTTGGTATTATTGGTTAATTTCATGGTGCAATTATAACTAATTAGGTATTAAAAAAGGGATTAAGTAAAACTTAATCCCTTCTTTTTAAAGTAACTAATTAAAGTTAAATTATTATGCTACTGATTTAGCCGCTTCAATAGCTGCTGCGTAATCTGGTTCAGCAGTGATTTCTGGTACTAATTCTTTATAACAAACGTTACCATCTTTATTGATAACGAAGATAGCTCTAGCAGTTACACCAGCTAAAGGACCATCTGCTAAAAGCATACCATATGCGTTAGAGAAATCTTTATTTCTAAAATCAGAACAAACTTTTAAGTTTTCAATACCTGCAGTTGAACAAAATTTTGCTGCAGCAAATGGTAAATCCATAGAAACAGTAGTAACTGTTACACCTTCTAAAGCTGCTGCTTCAGTATTGAATTTTCTAGTTTCTGCATCACATACTGGTGTATCTAATGAAGGTACAACTACTACTAATTGAACTTTATCTTGAGCTCCACCTACTGTTTCGTTTTGAAGCATTGGGTTACAGTTTACTACTGTTACTACTGGTGCTGCATCACCTACATTGATTTCGTTTCCTGCAAGATTACATACTGTATCTTGTTTAAATGTTACTGTTGCCATTTAATATCCTTTGTTTTGTTTTTGTTGATAGTATTTTAGTAAAATAAGATAAATTTAGTCTTAATTATAATTTTTAATAAATTAAACACAATTATTAATTAAAATATCATTTAACTTTTCAAATACTTCAACAGTATTATTTTCAATATTTAATGCATCCTCTTCTAGTTTTTTATGATCATTAGATGTAGCATTTGTATTTATATATGATTGTACATTTACATGAACTTTATTATGTGCAATTTTTAGCTCTTCCCATTTTCTTGATTTTGTAAACTCTACACCCTCTTGCTCTTTTTGTATCATCCATTTACCTAACTTACAATTATTAGAATCTACAACACTAAATGTTTTAAATTGATATAGTTTATCAAAATTGCTAGCTTTGAAATTTATATGATCTCTTTTATATTGAGATATCTCTGTTGATAATTTTGCATCACAAGTCATTTTTTTAAATTCTATATTAAATGATGATCTTTTTATTGTCTCTTCTATATTAGATGAAAGTCTTTGAACTTCTGTTGATATACTATTTAGTTCAATAGTACTAGCTGAATTTTTTTGTGTCATAGAATCTATTTGAGTTATTGCTTCATTGATAGCAACAATCCTATTTTTTTGATCATTTGATGCAACAGTAACATTATCTATAATATTTTTTGTTTGAACAATCTTTTCTTTTAGATTTAAATAACCTTCAATCATATCACTTGTAATACTTTTACCTTCATTGGTTTTAAGTGTAGCATCATTTACTAAAGATTTAATTTGATTTGCTGCTTCAGCACTTCTATTTGCTAGATTTCGAACCTCTTGGGCAACTACAGCAAACCCTTTTCCAGCTTCACCTGCGGTTGCTGCTTCAACTGCAGCATTAAGTGATAAAATATTTGTTTGGAAAGATATTTGGTCTATTATAGTAATAGCATCATTAATTTGTAAAACTTTCTCATTTATATCTTCCATAGATATTTTTGTATTATTTGCTAATACTTCACCATGACTTGCTGTTTGTTGTAATTGATCTGAAATTGAAGACATATTTAAAATATTACTTGAATTTGATTGAATAATATTTGTTATCTCTTCAATAGAAGCCGCAGTTTCTTCTAATGAGCTTGCTTGATGATTTGAAGATTGTGATAAAACTTCAGATGTTTCTAGTAAAGTGATAGTATTTTGATTTAATTTATCTGTTACATTTGAAAATGTTGCCATAAACATTGAGATATCTTCACCAAGTGCAAAAAGTGAAGTACTTAAAGTTCCCATATCTCCACCCATACCTTTTAATTCATCTTTTGATAATTTAAAGTCATATTTATATTGACCATAAGCATCTAAAATTAATTTTAGTGTTTCTAATTTATTTTTAGTAGCACTTATCATTAGATTAATATTATTTTTAAGTTGTTCAACCTCTTTACTTCCTGCTGTAGAATCAATTGAATAAGAGAAAAAACCATGGTGAACTCTTTTTATAATATTATCAATATCTTTTAATACAATTTGATCTTTAGTTGTTATATCTTTTGCAATTAATACTTGATTATTAATTGCATCTATTAATTTTGAAAATTCATCATTACCATTACTAGGGTTAAGTGTTACCTCATGTTTATGGTCACTTAAATAATCAAAAAAGTGGTGTAGATTTTCTTCTAATAATTTTAGATTATTAGTAATATTTTTTGTTATATATTTCCCTAAAAATATTATAGAAATCATAATAAATATTGCAAATAATAAATTTATATAATAAGAAGTCTGAGCTAATGAAGCAAAATTATGTATATTTTTATTTAAATCTTTAGATGTAAACTCAACTAATGAGTTTATAAACTTTGTTTTATTGTCACTAAGCTTTTTTAATACCTCAAATTCACCTTCATATAAATCAAGATCTTTATCATCAGATAATGATCTTAGGTATTCATTATATTCTGATATATTTGTTTTCTTTAATTGCGTATCATAATATTTCAATACATCTTTTGAAGCTAACTTTTTAAATATATTTATTTGAAGCTTTTCAATATTTAATATAGATTTTAATTTTAATTGACCATAAGTTATATTTAAATTATTATCATCTTCATCTGTTATATTGTCTAATTCTGAAATTATATGTATTGCATAATCAACGGCTACTCTTTGATTGTTTTGTACTGATAAAATATTAAAAAAGTTGATTATATCAGATTTAATTTCTCCATTATTAGAAAATTTTGATATATATAAAATAAGTTCTAGTAAAGAATCATTTGTTCTTGAATAAAAATTTAATAAATTTGTAGTTTTTAAATTTTGTATGTTTTGTTTATTAATCTCACTTCGTACATTTGAAAGTTGTGAGTTTATATCTTTTATCTTATTTAATAAAGTTATTTTAATATTTTTCTTTATATGAGAACTATTTAGATATTTTTTTATATCTTCAAAAATAGTATTAACAATATCTCGTTGATCTATTATTTTTTGATTATATTTATTTGCTTTACTATCAATAAATATCGAAGTGTAGTGTCTCTCTTGTGCTATCTCTTTTGTAAGAATAGCAAGTTTACTAGTAGTATGTACTAATTTTGACAATTCTAACATATTATGTTCTTTTTTATAAGCACTATACGTGTTTAGTGATATATAAAATAGTAATGATAAAACTGGGATTAATAATAACAATAATAATTTATTTTTTAAAGTTATTTTAGAAAGAAGATTATTCATAAGAACCTCTTTATATAAGTAATTTTTATAATAATACATCATAATATATTAAATGAGTATAAAGTCTGCTATAATTAGATCATGAAATTAATATATTTAAAAGAAGTAAATTCAACTCAAATTTACTTAAAAGAACTTATAAAAAATAATAATCAAACAAATATATGTGTTTATACATTTAATCAAACACAAGGGCTAGGTAGTCAAAATAATAAATGGGAAGGTAAAGATGGAAATCTATTTTTTTCTTTTATTATACCTATTAAAGATTTACCAAAAGATCTAAAGCTTCAGTCTGCTTCAATATATTTTTCATATATATTAAAATACTATTTATCAACACTTGGTTCAAAAGTAGTACTAAAATGGCCAAATGATTTTTATATAAAAGAAAATAAAATAGGTGGACTAATTACAAATAAAATTGGTGAAAATTTAATATGCGGAATAGGGCTTAATATTAAAAAAACTAGCTCTTTTGAAGGATATTTAGATATAAATATAAATAAGATAAATTTACTAGAAGAATATTTTAAACATCTAAAAGTTTATCCATCATGGAAGCAAATATTTAGTAAATATAAGCTAGAATTCCATTGTAATAAAAATTATTTTACAAATATAAATAATGAAAAATTACTACTAAAAGATCTGACACTAAATGATGATGGTTCTTTAAACATAAATGGAAAAAAGGTGTATAGTTTAAGATGACTGAAATTATAGCAATTGCAAATCAAAAAGGTGGGGTAGGTAAAACTACAACAGCTGTTAATTTAAGCGCAGCATTAGCATTAAAAGGTAAAAGAGTATTATTAATAGATGCTGATCCTCAAGCAAATGCTACAACATCACTTGGGTATCATAGAGATACTTATGAATACAATATTTATCATGTAATGCTTGGTACAAAAGGCTTAGAAGATATTATATTAAATACTGATATAGAGACACTAAAATTAGCTCCATCTAATATTGGACTTGTAGGAATTGAAAAAGAGTTTTATAAAAATAAAAAAGATAGAGAGTTAGTTTTAAAAAGAAGTATAGATAGTATTAAAGATAGCTATGATTATATATTAATTGATTCACCTCCAGCTTTAGGACCTATTACAATTAATACTTTAAGTGCATCAAATTCTGTAATTATACCAATACAGTGTGAATTTTTTGCATTAGAAGGATTAGCACAACTTTTAAATACTATAAAACTAGTAAAACAAACAATAAATAGATCTTTAGAGATAAAAGGTTTTTTACCAACTATGTATAGTGGTCAAAATAATTTAGCAAAACAAGTTTTTGCTGATTTAGCAAAACATTTTGAATCAAAATTATTTAAAATAAATGCTTCAAATTATGTTGTAATACCAAGAAATGTAAAGCTAGCAGAGAGTCCTAGTTTTGGTAAACCAATAATGTTATATGACGCAAATGCAATTGGAACAAAAGCATATAATAATTTAGCTGATTCAATATTAAATTAAGGAGATATTATGGCACTAGGAAGAGGATTAGGTGAACTTTTAGGTGAAATAGAATCTGCATATGATGATAATATTGGTACAAATTCATCTTCAGATCTGACTCAAGATGATATTGATATATCTTTAATAGAAACAAATCCACATCAACCAAGAAAAATATTTAATCAAGAAAAACTTGAAGAGTTATCAAAATCAATAAAAAATCATGGATTATTACAACCAATTGTTGTAACAAAAAGAGATGATAAATATATTTTAATAGCAGGTGAGAGGAGATTAAGAGCTTCAAAACTAGCAAATTTTATAAAAATAAAAGCTGTAATATTAGATATTGATGATTCAAAATTAAGAGAATATGCTTTAATTGAAAATATACAAAGAGATGATTTAAATATATTAGAGATTGCTTACTCATATGCAGCACTTATAAATGAACACTCAATTACTCATGATGAATTAGCTAATATGGTACATAAAAGTAGATCTAGTATTACAAATATTTTAAGACTTTTAAGTTTAAGTATTTATGCTCAACAAATGGTATCAAGTGATAAAATTACTTTAGGACATGCAAAGGTTATTATTTCTTTAGATGAAAAAGAACAAAAAAAAGTCATAGATACAGTAATTGGTCAAAAATTAAGTGTTAGAGAAACTGAAAAACTTGTAAAAGAATTAAAAGAACCTAAAAAAGAGAATCCAAAAAAAATCCAAAAAAATTCTTACGATATATCAACATTAAAAAATATTGCAAAAAAGCTACATAATAGTGATTTAAAAGTAAAAGTAACAAATAATAGTTTTAATATATCTATAAATTCTCAAGAAGATATTGAAAAAATATTAAAATATTTCTCTTAAACATACACACTTAATCTTCATTAAAATTAAATTTAGCTATAATCAGCCTAAGTTTATCTAGGCATTTTTATGCTTAGGTTTCTAAACTGTAAAAATTAATATGGAGAATTAAATGTTAGACATAAGTCCAATATTGCTACTTAGCTCAGCTGTGGTATTTTTGATTGTACTTGCAAGATTAAATTCTTGTCTTTATACTCCACTTTTAAAGCATATGGATGAGAGAACTGAATCAATTAAAAAAGATTTAGAACTTGCTAAAAATAATGCTGCGAATGTGGAAGATATGTATAAAGAAGCATCAAAAATTATAGCTAATGCAAAACAAGAAGCTTCTTCAATCCGTCAAAGTGCTTATGATGAAGCAAAAACTTTAGGAACTAAAAAAGTTAATGATTTCAAATCAGAATTAGAAGCGAAATATGTTGCTTTTACTACTGAATTAAATTCAGAAGCACAAGCCCTAAAGCAATCTTTAGTAAATGAATTGCCTGAATATAAAGCGCAATTAAATGCTAAGATAAGTTCAATATAAGTAGGCGATGAATATGAAGAAAATGTTATTTATAATTTTGGCATTAAGCCCATTAGCTTTATTAGCTAATGATCAAGATGTACAAACAGATATTATACAAAGAACTGTTAACTTTGTTATTTTTGTTGCAATAATATATTATTTATTAGCTGATAAACTAAAGACATTCTTTAGTGATAGAACAAAATCTATTCAAGCTGAATTAGATAAAGTTCAAGCTACGTTAGAAGAGTCAAAGAAAAAAGTTCAAGATGCTAAGGATGAGTTAGAAAATTCTAAAAAAATTGCTAATGAATTAGTTAATGATGCAAATGCAGATGTTAACTCTATTAAAACTAGAATTAGTGAAACTTTTGATAATGAAATTTCAAATTTAAATGCAGCTTTTGATGGTAAATTAGAGATAGAAACAAAAAAAATGAAAAAACAAATTGTTGCTGAGATATTAGAAGAACTATTAAGTGATGATAATATTTCTATCAAACAAAATGATTTAGTAAATATTATACTTAAAAAGGTTGCATAATGAGTATTTTGATAGCTAAAAAATATGTAAAAGCTTTAACAATAGATAGCGATATTTCAAAATTATCTCAAATAAATGAAGATCTTAAACTTATTTCAACTGCGTACGCAAATGATAAGTTTAAAGAAATTATTGCATCTGTAGATGTAAAAGCAAACGAAAAAGTAGATTTGATTAACTCTTTTATCCAATCTCAAAATAGTACATTAACTAATTTAGTTAAATTACTAAGTGATAATAAAAGATTAAATATAATTCCAACAATTTCATCTGAGTTAGATAAAGAAGTATCTAAGTTAACTAATAGTTATGTAGGTGTTATTTATTCAAATGAAAAATTAGAAGATGATTATGTTTCTAAACTTGAAGCAGATTTTGCTAAAAAGTTTGAATGTAAATTATCATTAATTAATGAAATTTGTGATTATGATGGAATAAAAGTTAGTATTGATGGTCTAGGTGTTGAGATAAGTTTTGCAAAAAACATATTCAAAGCACAAATGATCGAACATATATTACAAGCAGTTTAGAAAGACAAAAGTCTTAATTTATAAAAGGAGAATTTGAATGAGTACAAAAATTCAAGCAGATGAAATTAGTTCAATAATCAAAGAGAGAATTGATAATTTTGAATTAAATGTTGATATCAATGAAACAGGAAAGATAATATCTTTTGCTGATGGTATTGCAAAGGTTCATGGTCTTAACAATGTTATGGCTGGTGAAATAGTAGAGTTTGAAAATGGAGCAAGAGGATTAACAGCTAACTTAGAAGAAAGTTCAGTTGGTGTTGTTGTTTTAGGTTCTAGTGATGGTCTTAGAGAAGGTACATCATGTAAAAGACTTGGTGAATTACTAGAAGTTCCAGTAGGTCCTGCATCTTTAGGTAGAGTAGTAAATGCATTAGGTGAGCCAGTTGATGGTAAAGGTGCAATTGAAGCAACAGAAAAAAGATTTGTTGAAGAAAAAGCTCCTGGAATTATGGCTAGAAAATCAGTACATGAGCCATTATCTACAGGTATCAAAGCTGTTGATGCACTTGTTCCAATCGGAAGAGGTCAAAGAGAGCTTATTATTGGTGATAGACAAACTGGTAAAACTTCAGTTGCAATCGATGCTATTATCAATCAAAAAGATCAAGATGTAAAATGTGTATACGTTGCAATTGGTCAAAAAGCATCTACAATAGCAAATGTTGTTAATACTTTAGAAGCAGCTGGTGCAATGTCTTATACTACAATTGTAACTGCAAATGCTAGTGAATCTTCAGCTTTACAATTTTTAGCTCCATATACTGGTGTTACAATTGCTGAGTATTACAGAGATAACGGTCAACATGCATTAATCGTATATGATGATTTATCTAAACATGCTGTTGCATATAGAGAGATGTCATTATTATTAAGAAGACCTCCAGGTAGAGAAGCTTACCCAGGTGATGTATTCTACTTACACTCAAGACTATTAGAAAGAGCTGCAAAGTTATCTGATGAGAATGGTGCTGGTTCTATGACTGCATTACCAATCGTTGAAACACAAGCTGGTGATGTTGCTGCATATATCCCTACAAATGTTATTTCTATTACAGATGGTCAAATTTTCTTAGAGACTGATCTATTTAACTCAGGAATTAGACCTGCTATTAATGTTGGTTTATCAGTATCTAGAGTTGGTGGAGCTGCACAAGTTAAAGCTACAAAACAAGTTGCTGGTACATTAAAATTAGATTTAGCACAATATAGAGAATTAGAATCATTTGCACAATTTGCTTCTGATTTAGATGCTTCAACTAGAGCTCAACTAGAAAGAGGTCAAAGAATGGTTGAACTTCTTAAACAAGGTGTTTCTAAACCTTTAGTTATGGAAAAACAAGTAACAATTTTATATGCTGGTGTAAATGGATTTATCGATGATATTGAACCATCAGATGTTGTTAAATTTGAAAATGAGTTCCATGCGTTTATGGATAGCAAACACTCTTCTATTTTAGAAGGTATTAAAGCTAAAAATAAAGTTGATGATGAAATTCAAACAGCACTTGAAAATGCAATAGAAGAGTTTAAAACTATTTTTAAAGCAAACTAAGGAATAGCAATGGCTAACTTAAAAGATATTTCAAGACAAATTAAAAGTGTAAAAGGTACTGCGAAGACTACAAAAGCTATGAAGCTTGTGTCTTCTGCAAAATTAAGAAGAACACAAGTTTTAGCTGATGCTGCAAAAGCATATTCAACTAAAATTAATGAAGTTCTTAATGAAATTGCAACAAAAGTATCTGCTATACATGGAGATAATGAAGATTTAAGTAGAGCTTTTAAAACTATAAAAAATGTAAAAACTGTTGATTTAGTATTTGTAACTGCTGATAAAGGACTTTGTGGTGGTTTTAATATGGCTACAATCAAAGCAGTTAGAAATTTAAGAGATGAATACATTAATAAAGGTGTAGAAGTAAGACTTAGAGCTGTTGGAAGAAAAGGTATTGATTACTTTAACTTTCAAGAGATAGAATTATTAAACAAAGAGCTAGGATTAAGTTCTGCTCCAACATATGAAAAAGCTAGTGAATTTATTACTAAAGTTTATGAAGACTTTAATAGTGAAAAAACTGATAAAGTAATACTTATCCATAACGGTTTTGTAAATATGTTATCACAAGAGTTAAGAACTAATACATTGCTTCCAATAAGTATAGATGAACATAAAGATGCTAATAGCTCTTCTTCAATTATGGATGTTGAACCAGAAGATAATGAAGAAGAGATTTTAGATAGCTTAGCATCTAAATTTGTTGAATTTAATATGTATTATTCACTTGTTGATTCATTAAGTGCTGAACATAGTGCTAGAATGCAAGCAATGGATGCTGCTACTAAAAATGCAAATGAAAAAGTTGATTCTCTAACAGTAGAATTTAACAAAGCTAGACAAGCTGCGATTACAACAGAGTTAATTGAGATTATCTCTGGTGTTGAATCTATGAAATAAGAAAAGGATTAGATAAATGAACGGTAAAATTATTCAAATAATGGGACCAGTAGTTGACGTTGAATTTGATGGATATCTTCCAGCAATCAACGACGCTATCGAAGTACCTGGTACTAAGGAAAGATTAGTACTAGAAGTTGCTGCACATATAGGTGACAGTAGAGTAAGAACAATTGCAATGGATATGACTGAAGGTCTTTCCAGAGGAACTAAAGTTGTTGCAACTGGAGAACCAATTAAAGTTCCAGTTGGTGAAGAAGTTCTTGGTAGAATTTTCAATGTAATTGGAGAGCCTGTTGATGAAGGTGAAGCATTAAGTGCTGACGTTGAAAAATGGTCAATTCATAGAGAAGCTCCTGCATTTGAAGATCAATCTACATCTTCAGAGATGTTTGAAACTGGTATTAAAGTAGTTGATTTACTTGCTCCTTACTCTAAAGGTGGAAAAGTAGGACTATTCGGTGGTGCTGGTGTTGGTAAAACAGTTATTATTATGGAATTAATTCACAATGTTGCATTTAAACATGATGGTTATTCTGTATTTGCTGGTGTTGGTGAAAGAACAAGAGAAGGTAACGATTTATACTTTGAGATGAAAGATTCAAATGTACTTGATAAAGTTGCTTTATGTTATGGTCAAATGAGTGAGCCACCAGGTGCAAGAAATAGAATTGCATTAACAGGTCTTACAATGGCTGAATATTTTAGAGATGTAAAAGGTCTAGATGTATTAATGTTTATTGATAATATCTTTAGATTTGCACAATCAGGTTCAGAGATGTCTGCTCTTTTAGGAAGAATTCCTTCAGCAGTTGGTTACCAACCTACACTTGCAAGAGAAATGGGAGCTTTACAAGAGAGAATTACATCTACTAAAAAAGGTTCTATTACTTCAGTTCAAGCTGTTTATGTACCAGCAGATGATTTAACTGATCCAGCTCCAGCTTCTGTTTTTGCTCACTTAGATGCAACTACAGTTCTTAACAGAAAAATTGCTGAAAAAGGTATTTATCCTGCAGTTGATCCACTAGATTCAACTTCAAGAATATTATCTGTTGATGTATTAGGTGAAGAACACTATAATACAGCAAGAGGTGTTCAATCACTATTACAAAAATACAAAGATTTACAAGATATTATTGCAATTCTTGGTATGGATGAATTAAGTGAAGCTGATAAATTAGTTGTTGATAGAGCAAGAAAAGTTGAAAAATTCTTATCTCAACCATTCTTCGTTGCAGAAGTATTTACAGGATCTCCTGGTAAATATGTTGAATTAGCAGATACAATCAAAGGATTCCAAGGTATTCTTGATGGTTCTTACGATCACATGCCAGAAAAAGCATTCTACATGGTTGGTTCTATGGATGAAGCTATTGCAAAATACGAAGCAATGAACGCAAAATAATAAAGGCTAAATATGGAAAATACAATTAAATTATCAATTGTAACACCAAGTGGTTTAATATTTGAAAATGATGTAAAATCAGTAGTATTACCAGGAATAGATGGTGAATTTGGTGTTATAGCATCACATTCATCTTTAGTATCAACACTTAGTGTTGGTGTTATTGAAATAACAAATACAGATTCTTCAGTTGATGCAATTGCAGTTAACTGGGGACATGTTAAAGTTAATGAAAAATCTGTTGATGTACTAATTGATGGTGCAGTTTGTATTAATTCTAAAGATGACTCTGATATTGCAAAAAATATTGAAGCAGCAAAAGAGTTAGTAAATTCAGTAAAAGATACAGATGTATCAATTGCAGCTGTTGAAGCTAAAATTACTTCATTTGCATAAGAGATAAAATATGATTGATTCAATATTAAATTATTTACAAGCTAGTAATATACTAACATTAGGTGTTTTAATATTATTGTCAATCTATTTTATACTAATAGTTTGGATCTTCATTTATAAAATGTTAGATCTTAACTCTAGTATTTCTACAGAAAAAAATAATTTAGATTCATTATTACTTGGTGAATCAAAAATTTCAAATTTAAATATAATTCCAAAAACTATCAATACAACAACTATTACTAAAGAGCTTTTAGAAGTTAATGAAATTTCTTTAGTAAGAGAAGCTAGTTCTGGATTATCTTTATTATCAATAGTATCTTCAACTGCGCCATTTATTGGTTTATTTGGTACAGTAGTAGGGATACTTGAATCGTTTGCAGCTTTTGCAAATACAAGTAAAGTAAGTTTTTCAGTTATTGCACCAGTAATATCTGAAGCACTTATAGCAACAGCAGCTGGAATATTTGTTGCAATATTTGCTTATACTTTTCATCAAATTATCTCAAGAAAAGTTTATACACTAAATACATATTTAAAGTCTCAAATAAATATCATATTATCTAGGGTTTAAATGTTTGATTACAATGAAAAACCAGATCTAAATATAACACCTTTAGTAGATGTTATGCTGGTACTTCTTGCAATATTAATGGTAACTGCACCAGTTATTCAATATGAAGAAGATATAAATCTTCCTCAAGGTAGTAAGTCGAAAACACTTCAAAATATAAAAAAAATAGATATAAAAATCACAAAAGATAATATAATATATATAAATAAGAAAAAATACGAATATAATGCTTTTGCAGATAATTTCAATCTATTTGCGCAAGGTTTAAGTAGAACTACCCCTATTCATATAAGAGCAGATAAAACTTTACAATATGAGAAAATAATGTATTTACTAAAAACTGCAAAAGAAGCAGGATTTTATAAAGTAGCACTTATTACAGATGGATAATAATTATAATAAAATTATATCTTTTGTTATATCAATTAGTATTTATATATTAATTATACTAATTATTATTTTGTATTTAAAAAAAGCAGATATTAAAAAATATAATTTTAAAAAAAATGAAATTGTTGTAGAAATAGATCTATTAAATATAAATTTGGATGATAAAAAAAGTTTAATAAAAGAAAAATTAAAACCAAAAAAAGAAAAAGTAAAGATAAAAAAATCAAAATCTATAGATACTAAAGTAAAATCAAATTTAAAATCATTGTTTGCAAATGTAAAAATGGATGCTTTAAAAAATACAAAAAAAGATATTTTAAATGTTAAAGAAAATAAAACTACAAGTAGATTTAAATCAAAATATACAAGTAAAGAAAAAGTTAAAGATATAAAAGTATCAAAATTAAATTCAGTTAATAAGAAAAAACTTATTACTGAAAATAATACTTCAAATAAAGATAATATAGATGAGTATTATTCTGAAATAAAATCACTTATTTTAAAAAGATGGTACGAAAATCCATTGTTTAATACAGATCCTTATTTAATAAAAGTATATGTAACAATAAATAACAAAGGTGAGTTTAATTTTAATATTATAAAATATAGTGGTAACATACAAATAGATAATTTATTAACAAAGTTTTTAAAAGAACAAAGAGATATTATTTATCCTGTTGCAAAAGATAATAAAGATAAAACAATTCTAATTAATTTTAAAAGTGAAAATTAATTATATAATTAATAAAAGGAAAAAATTTGATTTTCAAAAAAATAATACTTGTACTTTTTTTATATGTACAATATATATATGCAGTAGATGCGCAAATTGATATAGTAAGAAAAAATTCAATAATACCGACTATTTCAATTAATACAGTAAGCACATCATCAAACATAGATTTAATAAATAAAATAAAAGATATTGTCAAAAAAGATTTAGAAGTTTCAAGCCATTTTAAAATAGATCAAGTAAATTTAACTTCATTAGATATAAAGGAATATAAATTAAATGAAAATAAAGAACTTGACTTGATTTTACTATTAAATATAACAAATGAAAATAAAAAAATAACTGTACAAAGTAGATTAGTTGATAATAAAACCAAACAACCATTATTAAATAAAAAATATATTATATCAAATCTAAATATGTATCCATTTTTAGCACATAAAATCGCTATTAATGTTAATGATAATTTAAAAGCGCCATCTATAAAATGGATGGATAGATTTGTTATATTTTCAAGATATACAAGCTCTAAAAAAAGTGAGATAGTTGTTTCTGATTATACGCTAACATATCAAAAAATTGTAGTAAAAGGGGGATTAAATCTATTTCCAAAATGGGCCAATAAAGAACAAAGTAGTTTTTATTATACAAACTATTCTGGAAATTTCCCAACATTGATAGAACAAAACTTATTTACATCAAAATCAAAAGAGATAATAAGTTCTCAAGGTATGTTAGTATGTTCTGATGTAAGTTTTAAGTCTGGTAAATTATTACTAACTATGGCACCTTATGGACAACCTGACATATATATTTATGATAAAAAAACAAGAAAAACAAAAAAAATCACAAGATATAGAGGTATAGATGTAGGAGCAACTTTTGTAAATAATGAAAGTGAAATAATATTTATATCAGATAGATTAGGAACAGCTAATGTATTTTCTAAAAATATAAACAGAAATGGTGTTGATAGAATGGTCTACCATGGAAAAAATAATACTCAAGTTGCAACTTATAATGATTATATAGTATATTCTAGTAGAGAAACAAATAATGAATTTAGTAAGAATACATTTAACTTATATTTAATATCAACAAAAAATGATATGATAAAAAGGTTAACTGTAAATGGTGCAAATAAATTTCCAAATTTTTCAAATGATGGTGAATCTATTTTATTTACAAAAAGATATAAAAATAAAAGTTACTTAGGTATTATTAGATTAAATGATAATAAAAGTTTTTTATTTAAATTAAACGTAGGAAAATTACAATCAATTGATTGGTAAAGTTTATTTAAGCCAATCTATTGTAAAATCAAGTAATATCAAGGAGCAATTAATGATTAGTAAAAGTATTAAATTAATTAGTTCAATTTTAATAATTGGATTATTAACCGCATGTTCTTCTAAAAAAGACAATATAAGTTATCAAGAGAATAAACAAAATATTGCAGATAAAATTGATAATACAATAGATACTGAAATAGATTCAAAATTATCAAATATTCAAACAATACAAACACAGGTATTGGATGAAGGTGTATCAAAATTAGGGCATAAATCATATTACAATACTGTTACTAGTACAATTGATGGCAAAACAATTACTTTAACATCTATCCATTTTGGTTTTGGTTTATATAAAATGAATGATGAGATGATTGAAATTAGTAAAGAAAACTCTAAAGAGATAGCTCCAATAATTAATTCTAACAAAAATGTAAAAGTTAAACTTGAAGGTAACTGTGATGAATGGGGTAATGATGAATTTAATTTTGCATTAGGATTAAAAAGAGCAAAAACAGTAAAAGATTCGTTAATTAACAATGGTATTAATGGATCTAATCTGATAATTTTAAGTTTAGGTGAAGGTAATCCAATATGTACTGATAAAACAGAATCATGTTGGAAGAAAAATAGAAGAGTTGACCATAGGTTTATAAAATAATTATTACGATGAATAAAAAAATATTTTTACCGATTTTATTTATAACTAGTATATCTTTTAGTAAAGAGATATCTGTATTTGGTGCTGGTGATATTAATTCTGATAATCCTTATGGACTTACTAAAACTGAAAAATCTATTTATGATAATAAAAAAAGACTTGAAAGTTTAAATAAAAAGTACAGTAAATTACAAACTGACTTTAATGATGTTTTAGAAAAATTGGATGGTTTTAATTCAGTTTATGAAAGTGATAGTGAGAATTTAAATAAAACAAGAAAATCTCTTTTAGGAATAGATACTGCTATAAAATCAAATAGAACTGATTTAGAAAATTTACAACAAGTTAGTAAATTAAATACAGATAGTATAATATTATTAGAAAAAAGAGTTGATGAATTTATTGAATTACAATCTAAAAATAATAAAAAAGTTGAAAGATCACTTAGAAATATTACATATTTATTAAATAAGATAAATAAAAACTATGTAAACAAAGATGAATTTAATGAATTAGTAAAATTTGTAAATGGAGATAGTAAAAAAATATCAACAAAACAAACCTCTAAGTCATCAATAAAAACAACAAGTGTAAAAAGTAAATTGTCAAATAAAGAAAAATTTAATAAAGCTCTTGCTATGTTCAAAAAAAGGTACTTTACAAAATCTTTACCAATTTGGAATGAGCTATTAGGTACTACATACAAACAAGCATCAGTTAACTATTATTTAGGTGAGATTAAATATGCAAAAAAAAGATATAAAGAAGCAATATCTCATTTTAAGAAAAGTATGATGTTAAATGACGAAGCTAAATATATACCAAAATTATTATTACATAGTGCAATATCTTTTGAAAGACTAAAAGATTATGAAAATGCAAGAAATTTTTATACAACAATAATTGATGTATATGAGAATACACAAGAAGCTAAAACAGCAAAAAAACAATTAAAAAATTTAAAATAAGGAAAAAAAATGGCAATTAAAGATAATGAAGTAGTTTCTATAGAATACAAAGTAATAGATACTGCAACAAACAATGAAGTAGATAGTAATATTGGAGGAGCTCCATTAGAGTTCATCACTGGAAAAGGTATGATTATTTCTGGTTTAGAAAATAAACTTAAAGAATTAAATAAATCAGATAAAGCTGATATTGTTGTATCTCCTGCTGATGCATATGGTGAATATAATGAAGAAGCTGTACAAACTCTACCAAGAGAGCAATTTGCTGGTGTTGATTTAGTAGAAGGTATGACATTATATGGTACAGGTGAAGATGGACAAACTGTTCAAGTTTTAGTTAAATCATTTAATGATGATGAAGTAACAATTGATTACAATCATCCATTAGCTGGTAAAACATTAATGTTTACAGTAGAAGTTTTAGATGTTAGAGCAGCAACAGAAGAAGAGATTGCTACAGGTGCTATTGGTGGTCATTCACATGGTGGTGGATGTTGTGGTGGTGGACACTGTGACACAGAAGAACCAGAAGTTGTAGAAAATACAAGTTGTTGTGGTGGTGGACACTGTAGTTAATAACTATCATACAGTGTTCAAAAAAGCTCTTGTTTCTTTAAGAAATAGGAGCTTTTTTATTTAATAAAAGGAGAAAATATGAAAAAAGTAGCATTTATATTCCCAGGTCAAGGGAGTCAATCAATAGGTATGGGTAAAGATTTTTTTGAATCTAGTGATATAGCAAAAGATATGATATCAAAAGCTAGCAATAGATTAGGTTTTGATTTTGAAAAGTTATTATTTGAAGAAAATGATAATTTAGGAAAAACAGAGTTTACACAACCAGCAATATTATTAGTTAGTTGTATCGCTTTAGAGATTTTTAGATCAAAATGTGATATTCAGCCACAATTTGTATTAGGTCACTCTTTAGGTGAGTTTTCAGCTTTAGTAGCAAGTGGTGCAATAGATTATTTAGATGCATTAGAACTTGTACATAAAAGAGGTGCTTTTATGAATGAAGCTTGTGCTGGTGCTGGTGCTGGTATGATGGCTCTTATTGGTCTAAGTGATGAAATTGTAGAAGATATGACAGCAAAATTTAGAGAAGATGGTAAAAAAATATGGGCAGCAAATTACAATATGGATGGTCAAATTGTTGTAGCTGGTATTAAAGCAGATTTAGAAGCAGTAGCTGATACATTTAAAGAAGCAGGTGCAAAAAGAGCAATAGTACTTGATATGAGTGTTGCTAGTCATTGCGAATTATTAAATAGTGCAGTGGAAAAATTAAATCCATATTTAGATCAATACATAAGTGATGATTTTAAATGTTCTGTTATATCAAATGTTACAGCAAAATCATACAATACAAAAAAAGAAGCTGTAGAATTACTTGGAAAACAACTTGTTTCACCAGTAAAATATAAACATTCAATTGTTGAAAACTGTATAGATTTAGATGCTATGATTGAATTTGGAAATGGATCTGTTTTAAAAGGTATGAATAGAAAAATTATAAAATCTGTTCCTACACTAAATGTAAGTGATAATAAAAGTTTAGATGATACTTTGGAAAAATTAAATGGCTAAGTTAGCAATTATGGGGGCAATGGAAGAAGAGATAGTTCCTTTATTAGAGTATTTTACTGATATAAAGAAAGTTCAATATGCTAATAACACTTATTATGAAGCAAAATACAAAGATATAGATATTGTTGTTGCTTATAGTAAAATAGGAAAAGTATTTTCAACATTAACTGCTTCAACTATGATTCAAAAATTTTCTTGTGATAGATTATTATTTTCTGGAGTTGCAGGAGGGATTAATCCTGAACTTAAAATTGGAGATTTAATTGTAGCAAATAAACTAACCCAACACGATTTAGATATAACTGCATTTGGACATCCTCATGGATATGTACCTGGTGGAGATGTTTATGTAAATACAGATGAAAATCTTAAATATATAGCATTAGAAGTAGCAAAAGAAAATAATATAAAAATAATTGAAGGTGTAATTGCAACTGGTGATCAATTTATATGTGATGAAGCAAAAAAAGATTTTATTAAAAATACTTTTAACGCAGATGCTTTAGAGATGGAAGGTGCAAGTGTTGCTGTTGTATGTGATGCTTTAAATGTGCCTTGTTTAATATTAAGAGCAATTAGTGATACAGCTGATATGGATGCTGAGTTCAATTTTGATAAGTTTTTAGAAACTTCTGCAAAACAATCGGCAGACTTTTTAGTAAAAGTTATTAATAAACTCTAATTTATTAATTTATAATAAAAAAGGTCAAACATTAAGTTTGGCCTTTTTTTATTTAATTAAATAACTAAATAAGTATAATTATTCCAAAAAGTAAATAAATTCAAAAATTCGTTATTAGTTTGAAGTTAATTAAGTGAAGTTAAAGTAATCTTTGTCTATAATCCCATTCACGAAACGAGATGACCAATAGGAAATCGAGATAGAATGTATGATATTTAAAAAAAATAATGTTAATAATAGTTTAAAAGATATAATCTTTATAAACTAAATAAGAATAATAACTTTGTCTATATTAATTACACTAACAGGTTGTAATTAATATCTTTGTAGT
>Ga0256837_1000450_pt1 | contig 34847 bp, 55 predicted proteins | sample 4562384metaG_FD_185976 | JGI IMG/M metagenome (GOLD analysis project Ga0256837, IMG submission 185976) | Hydrothermal vent microbial communities from Guaymas Basin, Mexico - 4561-384 | ecosystem: Environmental > Aquatic > Marine > Hydrothermal vents | place: Mexico: Guaymas Basin | collected... | reverse complement strand
CTATAAACACAAGGATTTTACCATTTTTTCTATAAAAGTGTTTACCTTCAACAAGCAAACCTATCTGAATGTACCTGTTTATTGTCGATGGGGATTTGTTTAAAAACTTTGCTACCTCTTTTTTTGTCGTGACAGGAGGAGCGTATTTTTTCATTCTTTTTTCCATCTCTGCAACTTTATCAAGAATAACTGGTAAAAGTTCTAAATTTTGTAATACTCCGAGTTCCATTTCTTCTCCTATAAAATCGCCTAATCTTAGGCATAAGCAGATAAAACTTTAATATTATTATCTGCCTTTTATCTGCATTAGACATTATTGTTTTTCCTTTTTTAACCTTTGTAAGGTAACTCAATAGCTCTTGCCGTTACTTCCAAGCTCTCCTCAAACCGATTAACAATATCTCTCTCAACTGTTGATACTATGAGTTTTAGTTGTTGTTTCATTTTGCTTTTGAGTCTGTTCTCAAAGTCTCTAGCTTCATCTATGAGTGGCTTATACTTCTCATCCAAATACTCCAAGCCTGCTTTTGTATCTGTATTTAGGTTTTGTCCATCTTTTGCGATACTCGGTAGTGTTTGAAATCTGTTTGTGAGTTGGTATAGTATAAGTGCTATATCTGCCTTTGAGAGGTCTCTTTGCATTACTGTATGGAGTGTGTCATTTACTCTCACAAGTTCAAGCTTTAAGCGGTCTCTCTCTTTGTGGGCTTGTTCATAGAGTTCTGCCGTGCCTCTGTGTTTCTTTTTCTCTATGGTGAGTTTTCGTCTTGCAGTTGCTAAATCTCTTCGCACTTCGTATGGTGTTATGAGATCTAGTTGTGTTGGGGTGGCTGTGTAGTTCTTTCGCATCTCAGTTATAAGCTTAGACGCCCATTTGCGAAAGTGTTTCGCTTCATCACTTTTGATGAAAAACCCTAACATATGGATACCGTCAAGCGTCCAGTGAATAACTTTTTGCTTACCGCCTTTGGTTTGCACTTCAACACGCAACCAGTGTACGCCCTCTATGAGTTCGTCTTCGTTTCTGCTTTTTGTTAATGCCAATGCCTTTAAAGATGTTCCATACCCTAAAGCAACATCTTTGTTTGAAAGCATTTCGCCAAGCTCTGGGTGATGGTGCGGTGTGAAGTTGTGGTTTTTGTAGGTTGTGATGTTCATAATTCTCTCCATAAAGTAATTTTTCTTTATAGAGAGTTGTTTGAGGGTTTAGTGGTTGTGGGGTGCCTTATGTTTGTCTTGATAGTTTACATACAAGATGATAGCAATTCCAATGATAGAAAAAATGCTACCTACTAAAATGATATTTTCATTCATCTTTAGCTCCTTTGTTTGTTAAAGTAACTCCAACTACAAATAGCACTAGTACCAATAAAACTGCAACGATTGAGATGTCACCTTGCTTCATAAATGGTGCTATAAGAGTTAAAGCAAGTAAAATTTTAGAAATATCTAAAAAATATTTTCCAAGCTCTTTTAGCGTTTCTTTTTTCATAGTTTGATTATACCACAAACTCTAAACCCTTAACAACTCTCTTTTAAAGAACTTTGTTCCTATAAAGAACAAATGTGAGAGAATTATATACCTTTTAGGAACAAATGTCAAGAGATAATGTAATTTTTATATACTTTTTTGATTTTAATATGTTCCTATAAAGAACAAAGGGGTAAACATTTTGTTACCCCCTTGCTTTTTCAATCATATCAAAAGCATTTGTAAAGAGTTCATATTTTTCTTTTGTCCGTTTGTTTTCAACAAGAAGATTTAAGAATTTTATTCCCCATTCTGGCGGCTCTGTTTGCGAAGCCCACTTGCGAACCGTGCCATCGCTCACTCCCAACCTCTCCGACAACTCCTTTTGAGTAATCCCAAGCTCCTTACAAGTCCGCTTGACTATGTTTATAGGAACTAGACAGTTTCTTTCAGCGAATGTGTTAAGGTGATAATACCATGCGAATTTCTTTAAATCTTCAAGAACATGTTTTCTGTCTGTAATTCTTTTAATTAATACTACTATAATATAGTCATCTTCAAAGATGAATAGCTTTTTTTTGAATGCATCTTCTTCATTTTCAATGATTGATATGATTACATTTTTATTTGTTTCTTTATCAATAGCAAGAATATCAGGCTCATAAATTTCACCATCTTTTTCTATCTTTTGTTTTGTTTTTGGATTTTTAAAGTTTTTGAACTCTTCAATTTTATCCCATCTTTCAATTATTTTTTCTATAATGTCTTTATTGTCCATCAAAGTTTCTCCATATTATTAAGCTACAATTCTACCATTTCAAAGGTTTTAAAACCATAAAAAGCAATGAAGCCTCAACTCTTTTTTTTTAAAATCAACAGTTTGTGAATAGGTACTATTGAACCTCGTTAAAAGGTATTTCATCTTCATCAACATCAATAGCAGGAGGAACAGCGTCACCGACCTTGCGGCTGCTGGTAGCCACTTTGCTGATTGGCTTGTTGCGGGGCAGGTTCATTATAAACTGGTACTTGCCCGTGCGGTGCTTGATATTGTTGTGCAGGTTGTTGATAACCTTGATTTGCTTGAGCGGTGTTTGTGTGAGCTCGGTTGTCATTTTGCTATTTTTTTGTTATAATTGTTTCGATGTGAAATTCCAAGCCTTTAGTGGCTAAGGGTTGGTCGCCCTGAACTAAGCTCAGTTGCCTATATGGTAACTGGGCTTTTTTTTGTTATAGAGGCTATAAGTTGGGTTGCGGGGCGGTATCTCCGCTAAAGGTATCTTATGGAATTTCACAACATCATTTATATGCTTATAGCTATTGCCTACATTCTTTTAGCAATACATCAGTAGCATACACACCTACAAACTGACCATTTGTAGGTGTTATACATTTTTGAAGATCTGATTTATTCTTCAACAACCTCATACTCATGCTCTTGAAACTTACACATAGTTCCAAATATCTTTACAGTGACAACTTTCGTTTTTGCATCGTAGTGTTCCACTTGAAGCACTACATCATGATTGAGTATTTTTATCTTCATTTTTTACCTTTTGTAGTAGATTTAATTTTTGTCTTTTTACGCCTGTAACGCTTGATAGTTCATCGAGTATGTAGTCAGACACCTCATAGCTTGTCATCTCTATAGCTCCAGTGTATGCATCAAGTGCATAGGCTTCCATCTGCTTGTCGTGAATGTTTGCATGTTTGCTCATTGCATCTGCATAGAGATCGTAAAGTCGTATGGCTACAGATACGGCATCTATTCGCATATTTTTATCTATAAAATGATTAACAGATTTTTTCCAAACTATGTTTGCCAGTATTGTTGCTTCATCAAACTCTTTTGCATTTGTCCTGGAGCGTTTATACATAAACTTCTTAATGCGTCTTCGTATCTCATTTATAGGCTTTTTCCTCTCAGATGCTACTTTTGGATCATAGTTTGACATAATGCTGCCAATGATAGAACTGATCATGATTGCGTTTTGAAGTGGTGTTGTTTTAGTTTCCATTTTTCATCCAAACAGCACAACCGCCTTTTGCTATAATCTTCATGCAGAGCTTTTTTGCATCTGGTTCATTGTCAAAATAGCTATTGGACCATTTTCCGTTGAATCGTTCTTTGCAAACATAGCTATTTGGAATATTCATCAATTCTCTTTCTTTTCTCTTTTTTAAGCCTCTCAATATTTTCTTTAAAGAGTTCTTCTTTTTTAGTTGGCTTAATGCCAAGCTCTTTGCATTTTTCTCTATACGACTTGTACGCATTGTTAAACATCCTTTCATCCTTATTTTAGTAATTTAAAAAGCTTGAGTATTTTCTCTTTTTGCTTATCTGTCATAGGCTCATCAAGAAGCTCATACACAAGCCATTTTGCTTCTGTTACTACTTCTTTTGCATCTTTTAGTAGCTCTTTTACACTTGGCTTTCTCATTACTTCTTCCTGGTGTAAAAGTCTCTTAACGTGTAGTCTTTATGATCTACATAGTCATCATTTTCGCCACGCACAAACCATCTGGCCAAAACAGCTATAAGAGCAGATACGACCAAAAACCACACGACTATTACAGCTGTTTCTTCCATCATTTATTCTTTATTATTGAAATGCACTAACACCATCTATCTCTTGGAGTATAGAGGTTGTAAGTTCTCTGACTGATTCTTCATAAAGTTGGTCAATGTTGTAACATATAAGCTCAGCACTCAATGCTCCCTCATCAGCACTTAAAAAGAGTTCAGTTTCAAACCGTGTAGTCATGTCTCTGTCGTTTGCAAAGATAGGGAACTCAAAAATTATAATGCGAGGTAGTGTCATAGAGCCTTTACCTGTATGTATGTTTACATCAAGATGAAACTTTTGCTGTGCATTTCTTTGTATGGAGTCTATAGTTTTGATGGCTTGAAGATGTTCTGCCATCTCTATGATGTCCATATCGTCAGCTTTTTTGTTGTCAAATGCAACTATGTATGGTTCCATTCTTTTTAAAAATCTTACAAATTGTTTTTGAGAGAGAGTTGTTTGAGATCTCTTAAATGTTGTAAAGTCTTCAGTCTCTACAAGTGGCAAGCGGCATCTACTGTCACCATAGTCAGCTTCACCTGTAGTCGAATAATTAAAGATTGCATCTACTCTTGCATCATCATAAAAAATCTTTGTCGATGGCGTTTTATACTCATTGACAAATGCTATATAGTCAAGTTTTGATATGATTGTTTCACTTAAAACATGTCTTGCAATCTCCGGCTTGTGGTGCAGTGGCTTTTCTTTTTCGTCTATGCTGTAGTCTTCATGTAAAGCAACCCTTCCATTTCCGAGATCTTGGATTACCGGTCTAAAAGCATTTGCAACTTTATTTAATATCTCTTTCATTATTTTACTCCTGGTAGTGTTTGTTGTTCAGGTCTATTTCTTGATGGCAGGAATGTTCTGTCATTTACGAAAAAGCCTGTTTTGATTTGTGGCTCAGGTATCTTTGAGCTTACTGTTCCGACCATCGCTATTTGGTCATCTGCAATCTTTGATATTTCAAGTTTTATTGTCAGTGTTGACTTTTTTTCTTGTACCATAGTTGCTTTGACGCATTTTTTTAGGTTCTTCGCAGTTTCTTCTGCTATTTCTCCGTTTCCTACTGTTTGAAAAGCATCTATAAATGCTTGAATCTCTGATGCTAATACTTCTTCATACATCATTTATCCTTTTTGTGTTATAATTTCTTTGTTCGTTATTTTTGAAACTTTTAAAATAACTTTTCGGCGAGCTGCTCTAACAGCTCTTCGAATCTCTCAAAACCGCTTTTAATCCGTTTTGCCATTTTGATCACCTCCATCATCAGTTTTTAAACACTCTGCATATTTAATACAGCTTATGTTTATAGATATATCCATCAGGATCTCAGATAGTCCGGCTTTGTCCTCAGTTTCTGCCAAGTATCGAAGCTTTAATGCTTCTTTTTCAAGTGCGTCTATCACCTCTTGTTTTGTTTCTCGCATTACGATTCCTTTGGCGACACGCAACGGGGTGCGCATTGTTAAGAGGCGTGGCGTGTCTATTGTAAATCTCTGTGCAACACATACCAGGGAGAATCTATGTCGTAGTATCTGTGGGACTGCTATGTGCTGCATCGAGGTTTAGTTATTTTGATATAATTTGCAAAAAGGATTTTTTGTGATAGAGTTAACACAGTTGCAAGCACTTGGATATATAGCAACTATATTTAGTGCAGGTCTTAGTCTTGGTGTTGGGGTAGGTTACAAAATAGGCAGCATAAATAAAACCATAACAACTACAAAAGCTTTTTGTGACACTCCGCCAGAAGGCAAAACAAAAAAAGGCTACATAGAAGTAGAAAAAATCTATGCAAATGGAAAGTGTAGCGATGTTAACTGCATTTTTATGCAAGAGAACTCTTTGTGTGCTACAACAGGAAAAAAGTGTAAGTACCTTATCTGAAAAATACTCATCTTTTCTTGTCTGCTGCATACAGCCCTACAACTGTCCCTATAACTATACCTATAGCAAATATAAAAGATATATAGGCAAACCCCTCAAGATTACTAAGCTCAATCATCACTTATCCTTTAAATCTCTGTGCAACACATACCAGGGAGAATCTATGTCGTAGTATCTATGGGACTGCTATGTGCTGCATCGAGAGTTAAAAACCTAACACCGCTTGAGAATGTTTTGGTACTGTTTATGTTTAACATGCTGTATGACACATATAACTATGTGCTACTCCTGCGTCAGCTTCTTTAAGTAAATCAACACAAATAAGGCCACCGTTTTTCAGATGGTTTCTTGTTTGGATAAGAGAATGATAATATTATTATCCTTTAGTGTTTCTTAAAATAGATAATATTATTATCTTTATTGAAAATAATGCTATAATTCTTCCTGAAAGATGAAAAACAGAGGTAATGTATAGATGTGTGGGTGTATATATGGTGTTAGTGTATATTTGAGAGAATGCTACTTTTTATAACAAGGAGTCTTTTTTCTATCTGCATTATAGTGTTTTTATAGTTTTGATCTACTCCTGATGGGTCAAACTCTCTTGAGAGTGTTATGCAATACCCTTTAAGCTTCTCTATGTGCTCTTTTTCTATAAAACTGTATTTTGAGAGCATTTCTGTAAGAAGATTTGTAAAAGAGTTCGTTTTATTGATGAGATACTCATCTGCTGATGCAGTGTCCATGGCGACAGCACTTTTTAAATACTCTTCAAATATCTCTATGTCTTTAAAACATCGCTCTATAGATAGCTCTTTGTGTTTGTTTTGTAGGTTTATCTTTGAGGCTATATAGTATGCTATAGCAAAGTTACCGGCTATGAGTAGAATGGTGTTTAGTGATATGTCTATGTTGAGTTTTACCCCAAGACCAAAAAAGAGTGCAAGGAGCAGTGCAGGAATGATGGAGAGAAAGTTACTCATTTGCATTTTTGATATCATTGTGAATGATATCAATAAGTGGAGGTTCGTCTGTGCATAAAAACTCCAGTTTGTTTATCACTTCTTGAGGAGACTTTATGCGGGCTAAACCTCCAAATGCCTCTTCTCTAAAAGAAGATGGACATCCGTAGAGATCATCAAGGTCTATGATAATCTTGTCGTACTTGTCAAAATTTGGCAGTAGGTACTCATTTCTAAAACGCTCACCGGTAAAGTTACCATCTTTTGGATGATATCTGCCTTTTACTGTTGGTGAAAAAACATCAGCTACTTTTATGCGTAAATTACTCATCTTCTTCCTTTGTGAACATCCAGACAAAAAGTGCTCCTTTGAAGTTGGATGCTGTTTTTTTGCTTTCTTGTGTTTTTGCTAAGTATTGTATCTTATTTGTTATAATAATTGGCAATTTTATATCTTTATGGCTAAAAAATTCATTTATTTGTGGCATTCCTTTACTTCTTCCTTTTTTGTTTGTCATAGATCTGTACTTGTTCTCATCTAGTACAGCATCTATGATACTCTCTTGTGCCAAACTTATGTTGAGCGCTTTTCCAAGTTTTTCTAAGAGTGTTGCTCGTGCTGTTTTTATGATGCCTTTTCCATTGTCAAAAAAATAAAAGGCGACGCCACTACTGTTTTTTATACCAAAAAGGTACCAGTTTCGAAATTGTGCATCTTCATCATAGGCATGGTGCTGGGTGTTTAGCATCATCTCAGAGAGTGCATTGTACATATCTCTAAGTGCTTGTGTGCGTTTTGTTAGACCTAGTCTGTCCATGACGAAATCAACTGCATCACCACATGTTTCTCCATCGTCAATCTTGAACTTCTCATTTGTTATGCCATCGCGGATGGTAAATATATCTTTATGGTTTAAATCTACAGGTGCATTTGCTCTAAAGTAGTTTGAAAAACCAGACTGTGCCATAAGTAGTCTTGATGATTTGTCATTTGGTGTTTTTATCTTGATATTTACTTTTATGTCGTTGTGGTCGTTGATTTTGTCTAAAGATATAAGATAAAGCAATACTTCTGTCGTCATACTCTCTGTTTTGCTCATATCTATAAAAATCATATCTACTTCTTTTGAATATTTTATAAAATCATCAAAAAAGAGGAGTGTTTCATCTATGTTGTAGATGAGTGAAAATGTCTGTGGTGTTGGTAGTTTTTTTGTAATATTTTGCTGTTTAACAAAACTATGCTGCTGTAAAATAGGTGTATGTTTACTTGCTTTATATGTGGATTTTTTTCTTTTTAGATTGTGAATGTGACGACTATGTGCTAGTTTCTCTTTTTTTAGTTTCTCTTTGAGTTTTTTCATTTGAGCTTTAGTTTACTACCAAAGCTTGGGCGCAGCATGGCAAATGGTTTGCCTACTATGTTCCACTCCAGTCCGAGTTCTGTAGGGTTTATGACGGCTGGCGAGTTGCGTGAGAAGAGTAGAATCTCGTTGTTGCCTATGAACTCTACATCTTTTATTTGCACTGTGTTGCCGTAGCGTACTATGTAGGTGCCGTTTACATGTAAGAACTCTCTTTGGTTTACCATATCGACAAATACTATGTCGTTTTCGTAGTAGAGCGGTTCCATGGAGTTGCCTACTATCTTGATGGCAATGGTGTTTGAATCAAGGTGTATATGTGGTGGAAGGAGGTTTTTCGGGTAGGCTACCTTGTCGGCACTCTCAACTGCAAAAGCTTCTGCTCCAGCTCCTGCATATATCGTTGGAAGTTCTATATATTCATCTGATAGCTGGATGACTTTTGTATCTTGACAAAAAAGTATATTTGGCTCTATTTTTAACAACTTGCAAATAGTTGACAAGTATATTGTTTTTGGAGTGCTGTAACCTTGTCTCCATTTTTTTATCGCATCTTCTTTTATTTCAACACCTGCATTATTTAATGCAATCATGAACATTTTATTTGTTTGAAACTGTTTTTTTATTTCTCTATCTAAAATTTTATAGTTAAAATCACACATGCTACCTCCAATAAGATAAGAATATTATCATAATTAAAGATAAAACTATTATCATTTTAATATTGTATTAAGGATAATAATATTACCATTCCTGAATGAAAAGAGATTTATTAAAGAACAAGCTTTTACAATTTGGATATTCTGATGTAATGGTTAGGAAATTATTACAAGGTGTTTCAAAACCAACAGCAGACAAAATGTTTAAACTTAGTGACGAATTTGATATACCTTTAGACGCTTGGCGAGACATCAAATCCTACTTACAAGAGAATGATACTGTACATCAGTGCACTAAAACAAATACACCAAAAAATGAGGAGGTAGCGTGAGTATAGTGTTTATCATATTTGCTGTCTTTGAGATTGTTTTGGCTGTATTGATGCTTTTGTTTGGCTCTAAAACAGCAAAAGTAAGTTCGCTTTACCATATGTTGTTGGGAGCAATACTGTTTTATGGATCTATGGTATCAACTGCTTTGCCTCTTCAAAGTTGCAATAGTTACAACGATAAAGTCGCACAACAGCACCAATTTCAGACATCACAGGGTCAGGTTTTGAAGAGATGAGTTGGAATGTTCTTTTTTTGCATTTTGGACAGATATCAAAAGAGTTGTCAGGGCGTTCAAGTGCTTCAAGGCGTTTCTCAAGCTCTGCAACTTTAGCAGGTAGTTTTAGAAGCTCATTCCACTCAGGAATATTTCGTAAAAATTTCATAATGTCCATTGTAAGAACCTTTGTGTTTTGTCGCATTGATTATAGCACAAAGGCTCTTAGGGTGGATAATTCTAAAAAAGCAAGGAGGTAGCGTGATGGGTATAAATGCTACTCATGTTATTAATGAATGTGGTATTGCTCTTAAGAGTGTGTCAAGTATTGCATATATGTTGCATAGAGTTGATATAACTGAAGCAGAGAAAGAAACTATGCTTCAAAAACTTTGTGATGCACATGATACTTTAGCTGAGATACAAAACAGCTTTTTTAAGCCCAATCATAGAGTTTCATATAATAAAGTCTGTTTTCTCCATCAGCATAAAAACTCTCACATGAAATCTGTGGAGTAGCAATGTTTGATGATAGTATGTATGTTACATCTGTTACGATGAACTTTGATGTGTTGTCAAGCTCGTCTTCTAGCTCTATGAGTTCTCCAGCTCGTGGAACAGATGTAAAATTGACTGTTCTTTTTTCTAAAAGGGAGCCGCTATGGTTGAAAATAAGAAGTATTGTGTCCATTGTAAGAACCTTTGTGTTTATATTTGTGTTTTGTCGCATTGATTATAGCACAAAGGCTCTTAGAGTGGATGACTCTAAAAAAGTAAAAAAGGAAGTGTAATGAGAGATTATATGCATAATAAACGACCAAAAGAGTCAAAGCTCTGCAGTTTGATTCGCCGAAGTATCACACTCAACCGTAAAGAGTTGGGTCTTAGCTTTAATGATGTAGCAAATGAGTTGGGACTCACTGAGGGAACACTCTCAAACAAACTCAAACCTGCAAAAGCTGAAAACGACATGACACTCAGTGAGTTTATACACTTTATGGAGCTTACAGGCGATTTGTCGGCTTTAGAGTACATTGCAGAGCTGTTTGATATGGTACTTGTAAAAAAGAGTGTCGAGAAAGCAGATGTAGCTGACATTAATCTGCTTGTAGATGTTGCAAACATGGAAAACTCTGATGTGTTTCGTGTAGTTAAAAACTCTATGGCTGATGGAATCATCGATGAAGATGAGAGAGCATTGATACTCAAAGAGATCGAAGAAGCTCAAAAAGCAAATGCAAGGCTTAAAGATATGGTGTTGCATCTGGCTACTGAGGAGGAGTAGGTTATGGCAAAACCATTACCACAAAGATATATAGACAGACAAGATGTTCATACTCAAAAAACTATAGAGATTATAGGTCGTAAAAAATATAAAAAACTTCTTGAGAATGGAATTATGATGGTGTCTTATGATATTAAGCGACAAAATCAACGTATACAAAGAGAGCATATACAAAGACTTGAAAATGCTATTTTTGTTTTGTCCACTCTGTTAAGTCAATCGGATTGTCGACAGAAATCTGGTTGTCCCAATCATCAAAGCCAGTCGCACACATGAAAACATCATCTGCGGCTTGTTGTGGTGTTGGATATGAGCCTAAACATTCATCATTAATATGCAGGGAATATCGGTTATCGTAAGAGTTTTTTGAGATTTTAAAAATTCCAAATTCAGTGTTATAAATATAGTCCATTTTATTAAGCCTTTTCTTCTGAATTGGTTTATAGAGTGGATAAGTAGCGAAAGTTTGACGACCGAGCTACTTACCCAAAAAAGTCGCACAAAGGCGAACTGTGATTATACCATAGATGCTTTTGTGCTCAAATAAATACCTTTTGTTGTGTCTGTTGGCTGTATTTCGCGCAACTCCTATTGACTTTTGAGAGTCAGCAGGCACTACAAAGGCTCAAACATAGGAGTTTGATATGGGTAAAGCACTACGAACACAAAAACATCGCTCTATGGTACAAACAGTTTTAGAGTACTTAAAAACAGGTAAAAGCATTACTGCATTAGAGGCTGTAGAGATATGGGGAGAGTTGAACCTTAGAAATAAGATAAGTGAGCTTAGACGCCAAGGGTGGCAGATACACTCTGATGAGATGCCAAGTGATAAAGGCGGAAAGTTTAAAAAGTACTACCTCAATATGCAAAACCAACGAGGTGAGCATAATGAGTAATATAAAATACAATACTGCATATGAAAAAACAATTCTTTCTTCTTTCATATTTCAACCTGAGCTTATACAGAGGTATGGACACTCTTTAAAATATGAAGACTTCTATCTTCCTGCATTTGGAAATATCTTTAAAACGATTATGGACCTTGAGGCTGATGATAAACCGATAGATGAAGAGTTCATCAAAGGTCGCATGCTCGCTGCTAAGACTTTTGATGAAATGGCCATGTTAGATGTAATGATGGTCAACCCTGTAGCAAATCTTTCTCCATATATCGAAGAGATAAAGAAGCTCTCACAGTTCCGTGCACTTCATAACCTAGGAGTTCATCTTATAAACGAAGAGTTCCAGGAGGTCACAGAAGCTATAAACTATGCTGAAGTTACTACAAAAAACATCATAGATATGAATCTATCATCTGATGAGTTTAATATCTCTTCGCTGCTAGATGCTCCAGATGGTGAGACAGAGTTTATACTCAAAGAGTGGCTGCCACTTCCTCGTGGAACTGTTAGCCTTGTTGTGGCACCTGGTGGAACAGGTAAGAGCTGGACAGCATTACAGATGGCAATAAGACACTCACGCAACTCCCATCACAAGAGTGTAGTGTGGCTTAGTGAAGACCCTATCTATGAGTCTAAGAAGCGTGCAAAAAGCATATGTGAAGATATACTTCACAGTGTCTTTGATGTGCGTGGTGTTGATGTTGTAAACAAAATTCCTATCCAACTCATACAAAACAAGAAATTTTCTCACTCAAACTTCTACAAGATCCGTAAAAACTTTGCAGGATATGACCTTGTTGTTATAGATCCACTCCTGGCGTTTTATGGTGGAGATGAGAATGACAACTCTCAAGCTAGAATGTTTATGCAGCCTTTTATGGACTGGGCAAGTGAAGAGAATATATGCATAGTATTTCTACACCACTCAAAGAAAAACAAAGACGACAGCATGAGAAGCAGTGCACGAGGGGCAGGGGCTTTTGTGGATGCTGCAAGAACTGTGTACCAGATAGACAAGATATACACCAACAAGCACACAGGTGCGTTAGATATGGATAATGCACACATGAGAGAGTTTATGCTTACCAAAGACAATTACGGCGTTATACGACTCTTAAATGACTACAAAGTGCAAAGAGAGATAACACCAAAGAAGAGTGCACGTGTTGTTGAGACTGTGTACACAGACTATGTTGAACCTAAAATAGAGGCTACACTGATATGAGAATGAATTATGTATTAATGCCGATGGATTATGTAAGCGAGTTAAAACGCACGGGAAAAAGAAAGAAGTCTCGTGCGTTTATGGAATACTTCAACGATATGGAGTGTGATGAACACCACTCATATGGTTTTTATGCAAAGAGCTGGGAAGTTAGCAAGAGTACCGCTTATGCTTGGGTAGATGAGTTTAACAAAGAGTGTCAGCTTTTTATCTCTCACTGGGCTATCAGAAATAAACAGCACTATTCTTATGCAAAAAATCAAGCCGAACGATTACCGAACGAAAAAAGAACACAACAAAACTCTACACATCCCAAAAATAAGGGAGTTCAGAGAATTGATAAAACGGAAGAAAAACGGGAGCCGAACGAAGATTTTAATCTAAGTATTGTTGTTGGGGGCGGTGATGAAGTTAATGGAGAGTGTGCAACTGATGGAGAGTTCAATATCTATTACAGTGAGTTGAGATTTATAGCAGGTAAGTATGTAGGTAAAAAAGATGAAGTCTATAAAAGTTATAAAAGAGTTAAAAAATATTTAAATATAAAAGTACTTGTAAAAGCTTATAAAGAATATGTCAAGTCTGTAAATCTCAATAAACAAGAAAAAATTCAAGGGTTTAAGAAATTTATAGACAACGATATCTATTTTGCTTATTTACCAAAGAAGATAAAAGTCATAAGTGAGCTTGGAATCTTTGAGGGGAATTATGAGAATGAAACACTAAAGACAGCTGATGGTAAAGCATATAGAATTGAATATGGCAAATATATTGACTTTTTGAAAAATCACAAAATAGAATTTATGGAGGTGTTGTCATGATTGTAACTGTTGACATCCAAGGAATAGACAAAGCATTAGCAACACTAAGACCAGATATAGCACAAAAAGCTATGAACAGAACGCTTAATGACCTAATGACAAGAGGAAAAACACAGGCAACAAGAAAAGTGCGTGAGCGATATGCTATTAAGGCAAGACAACTTAACAACTACATCAGTGTAAGAAGATCCAGCGGAAACAACTTAGAAGCACGACTCAGCGTTAGAAGTCGCAGTGTATCTTTGTTTCACTTTTTGTATGGAGAAAAATCCCCTAAGCTTGGCAAAAGAGCCAAAGGTAAACCAGTAAGAGTAAAGATACTTAAGCAATCGGGTGTTCATCGCTTAAGACATGCATTTATTATGAGAGGCAAGAGTGGAAACATTGGTATATTTGAGAGAGTTATTGGAGTGAAGAGCAGTACAGGTAAAGATAAGATAAAGAGACTCAACACAGTAGGACCATCAAAGATGTTTGAAAAGGTAGGAGTGGATGAGATGCAAAAGTATGCAGGTGAAAATGCAAACAGAATCTTTGCTCAAAACTTCAACTACTACATAGGCAAAGTAAAATGAAGTGGGTCCTTCTACAAGAAGAGAGCTCTACGGGGCTATGCACTCGCAGAAAGCGTGTAGTTTCTTTGGTTTCAACTTGCTTCACTTTTTATTTTAAAATGTTCTGTAAACTTCTTACTTTAGGGGTTTGCAGAGGATTGGAGTTTTAGATGTTAGATCTCATTACTGCTGCTAGATGTTTAAAAATGCTTGAGGATGAAGCCGGTATTAAATACTCGAAATCATACTTTTCACAAATGGTCAAAGATGGAAAAATTCCATATCACACTAAGACTGACTCACCAAAGAAGTTTTTTAAATATGGGGAAGTACTTCAAGCGATTGAAGATTCAAAGGATCCTACTCGTGATGCGCAGAGAATAGCCAATGAGCAGAAACGAAAAAAGGAGAGTAGTACGCTTCTTGATGTAGCCGGCACATATAAGTCCGCTGCAGATATGACACCTCAAGAGATTGAGGCTGAAAACAAGGAAGCACAAAAGCTCAAAGATGAAGCAGAAGTTGCCAAAAAAGAAGCATTGGCAGCAGGTGCAAGTGAAGATGAAGATATTTGGGAATCAAGTATTCCAGGAGGTGTTACTCAGGCTGCTGCAAAAGCTGAAAAAGAGTACTGGCTTGGAAGAAAAGCAGAGCTTGAGTTTAAGAAGATGAATGGGGAGCTTATCAGTATTGATGAAGTGCAGCGAGAAGCCTTTGAGATGGCTAAAGGTGTTCGAGATACATTTCTTGCACTTCCTGCTCGTCTTGCGCCGATTTTAGCAGCAGATGATGATCAGTTTTCTATTCAAAATAAGCTAACTCTAGAAATTAATAGTGCTTTAGAGAGTTTGAGTCATGAGTGATATGCCGTATGTAAGTGCTTTTAAACTCGGTATTAAGCCTGATCCTTTGATGAGTGTTGCCCAGTGGTCAGATGCAAAAAGAATGCTGCCGTCAAAGAGTTCAGCTGAGCCTGGGAGATGGAGAACCAGTAGAACCCCATATCTTAAAGAAATTATGGAAGCTCTTTCTCCACAAAGTCCTGTACAAGAAGTAAAGGTTATAAAAGCGACTCAGCTTGGGTTCACTGAATTGGCAAATAATGCAATTCTTTGTTATATGGATTTATATCCGTGTCCGATACAGATGATTATGCCGACAGAGAAACTCGCTTCCAAGCACTCTAAAGCAAAGCTCACACCATCTATCAAGTCTATTCCGTCCGTAATGCGTAAAGTTAAAGACGCCAAAACTAAAGATGATGCCGGTGGGAGTTTTGAAAAAGAGTTTGACGGTGGTATGTTTTCACTTGGTTGGAGTAATTCTGCTGCATCATTTGCTTCTTTTTCTGCAAGACTTGTCATACTTGATGATGTTGAGCGTTTTCCTGAAGATGTAGAGGGTGAGGGGAGTCCTGTTGACCTTGGTCGTAACCGTGCCGATGCTTTTCCAAATAGAAAAATATATATAAACTCCACGCCAAAAAATAAAAATGGAGTTATTGACAGAGAGTACCAGGACTCTGATCAGAGAGAATATAACATGCCGTGTCCACACTGCAGCGAGATGATAACATTTGATTTTAATGAAGATGATTTGCATTTTGTGTTTGAGTATGATGAAGAGAACTATGAGCTATTAAGCGATGTGCGTTACAAGTGTGAACATTGCGGAGGGTTGATTGAGGAGTACCAAAAAACTCAAATGATGAGCGAGGAAGAGGGTGCGAAGTGGATTGCAAATAATCCAGGGCATCATCATCAAGGATACAAGCTCAACAGCTTCTATGCGCCATTAGGTTGGGTAAGTTGGGTTCACATAGTGCGAGAGTACCTCAAAGCGAAAAAAGCCGAAATAAACGGCGATACTTCACTCATACGACGCATATACAATACACGCTTTGCACTTCCTTTTGAAGAGAAGTTTGAGAGTACTTCAAGTGATGATTTTATGCTTCTAAAAAATAATGTTGCACCAGGTGTCGTTCCAAATGACACAGCAGCTCTTGTTATGGCCATAGATGTTCAGCTCGATCACTTTTGGTACAAGGTCGTAGCGCTTCAATATGGTGCCGGTAAACATACGGTGCGATATGGACGTGCTGAGAGCTGGGCGGAGCTTGAGGAGATTATGCGTACACGTTACAGCGGTGAGAAAGGAAGTGTCTATGCAGTCACTATGGCTGCAGTGGATTCAGGCTTTAAAAAAGATGAAGTGTATGAGTTTTGTGCGATGAACTCTGATGTAGCGGTACCAATCAAAGGGGCATCAGGCAAACCGGACTCTCCATGGAAAGTGAGCAATGTTGAGCGTGACATCAACGGTGAGACTATAAAAACAGGGCTTAAACTCTATGTTATAGACACAGAATACTTCAAAGATATGCTCCATGCTCAAATAGAACGATCAATACTGCTCAAAAAAGAGGGAAAAACGGGTGAGAATACATTTAGTATGCATAGCGAAACAGATGCTTTTTATGCTAAGCAGATGACGAGTGAGCATAAACATTGCGATATCAATCAAAAAACGGGAGCAGAGAAGTGGACTTGGATAAAAAATACAAGCAAAGCTGATAACCACTACTGGGATGATGGTGTTTATACGACATTTTTGGGCGAATTACTTGGGATTCGTTTCTTACAGAGAGAGTCTATTGTGAAGAAAAAGCAAAAAAATAGACCTAAGCGAGTAAGAAACAGTGAACACGATGACTATATGAGCAACTTTTAGAGGATAGATGATGAGTAAAAACTTTTGGGATAAACGAGAGAACATTAAAACAAAGCCATCGGTAGCTTTAAGAACTGAAAGAGTAATTTATTATGTAATGGAGAAATACTCTATAGGAATTGGTCAGGCTATAGAGAAGATTATGAAAGAAAATCTCTATGAGAAGGTTTTGGATGAGTTGAGTGTTATATATGGGGATATAAAACAGTAAATTTGGAGCTTTTGCTTGTGGAGAACTTGCCCCGTTTTCGCTTTCTACTCTATCTAACTTTTAAGTGTAAGCTAAGTGTTATTTTTATTTTGTTATTATTTTGGCAAGAAGTTAGCTTCTTCTGGTATAAAACCATCGGAGTTCGTTTCGGACGTTACGCTAGGGATTGCTTCGGCAAGGCATTAGCTAACACCCGTAAAATGCAGTAGTTTTTGGTCTACTGCTCCTCAACAAATATTGTTTTTAACTCCAACTTTTTTTTGATGTGTACTTTGAGTTTGACAAGTTTTACACTTTTTAATGTGCTCGATGGTGATGTTGTTTTTTTGCAGGATATTATCTTATTTTCCTGCAAGTCATATCATCACCTTTTTCAAATATGTAGCCATCACATATTTTGTCAATAGATAGCGTTTTATCAAGCGATAAAAAAGTATTATAAAAACTTTCTCTTGTCGTTATTTCTATTCTAATATTGTCATAATTATTTAGTTTTTTAAGTATCTCATCTGTTACTTTTAGTCCTAACCAGATTGCATCTGGTCTTTCTTTGTTGTGTGGTGAATATTCTCGTATGGAGTGTATAGTGTTTGATGATAAAGAATCAAGAGTAGATACGGAATGATCTTCGTTTTGGTAGGTAACTCCAAAAAGTTCAACTTTTGTATCTAAAATAGGGTGTTTTGTTTTATTGAGAATTTTTACAACTAAATATTTGTCGCCGTTTTCATTTGTATCAACAACAAGACAATCAGAAGTAAGTATAACGGGGAGTTTTGAATTTGTGTAAGAGAGGAAGACTTTGGATGCTGCAAAACTAGATGCAACACCAACAAGTCCTCCAAAAATTAGGCTTTCGCATACCATTTAATATCTTTTGACATAGCTTCTCCTTTAATTCTTTTTAAAGTATGACAATTATACCTAAATTAGTGTTCATTTTCAATGTCATCTTTTTTTACCAGCTCCTGCAACTCTACACACTTTTTAATGTGTTCGATGGTGTTGTGTGTTGTCTGGTATCTTGTTTACTGCGATAGCACCTATAATGGCAAGAACAGTGATGACTGCAAGGACTTCAAACATACTTTTCTCCCTTTTTTATGAGTCTGTATCCTATGTAGTATAACAAAACAAAGATAAAAAACACCCATATAGAGTAAAGCAGAGGGTGTTGCTGATTGTAAACGATGTTTATGATTGCAAGTGCTGTGACAATATTTGCAAATGCAAGCAGTGCTTTGCCTGTTTCTATAAGCCCAGTGGCACTAAAACTTGGTTGGATATATGAAAACATATCTTTTTTACTTGCCATCTTCACTCTCTCCCTTTACCAGTTCCTGCAACTCTACACACTTTTTAATGTGTTCGATGGTGATATTGTTTTTTTTGCAGAAGGCTCCGAGTTTGACATATTCTAAGAGAATGGGGTGGTTTGATTTCCAATTTTTAATTGTTCCTTCTGTCTTCCCTAAATCTTTTGCTATTTCTTTATAAGTAATATTTTTCATATTTGTATTTTATATGTAAAGTAATGAATAAATGCTTAATCTATATAAAAGTCATTTATAAATTACTATTTAAGAATTATTTAAAGTCATTTAGTTTATACTTTTAAAATCATAAGTCATTAATAAGTGACTTTGAATAAAGGAGATTCTATGTCGGAATTAATTAAGGTACAGGTAAATGTTATAGGTGCTGAGGAAGTAAACTCAGTTAATGCAAGAGAGATTCACGAATATCTTGGTGTAAAAACAAGATTTAATGATTGGATTCAAAGAGCGATTAAAAAGTATGACTTCGTGGAAAATGTGGATTATGTTTTGGTTACTCAAAAAAGAGTAACCAATAATCCAAAGAATCCAACTGCTACTTTTACAGAATACATCGTAACCCTAGACATGGCAAAAGAGTTATCAATGCTTGAGAACAATGCAAAAGGGAAAGAGACACGCAAGTACTTCATCAAGTGTGAGAGAGAGGCTATGAAACTTGCAAACAACACGCAAGATGATACACAACTCATAGGAGTAGTACTCAAACTCGTAGAGAACCAACAAAAACAAACTGATGCCATCCTCTCTTTGGTAGAGAGCATCAAAACAGCACCACAGATAGGGCAACAACCACAAACACAACAAGTTGTCTATCTCGACAGCCGAGACCGTAAAAAGCTCCGTGATGCCATACAGGAAAAAGCAAAAGAGGTTGCAAGAGATTTAGGTGTGAGTGTCAGCACCATCTCCCCAGCCATCTGGATAGAGCTCAAAAACTTTTTTGATGTTGATGATTACCAGGACATCCACAAAAGCCAGCTTAAAGATGTTATGCACTTTGTGATGTTTTGGGAGCCACGAAATGGCAGCATCAAGCAAGACATAGAAATCATAGAACTATAGGGAGGTGTGAGATGAAAACTTTAGAACTGTTAGAATTGGAAGATATTTCAAAAGAGTTGAAGTCATTAGCACTCTTAGTTGGTTCACTGATACACATCAAAGATATATCAGATGAGAACCTATACTCTTACACTCTTTACTTTTTAGAGACTGAGATAATTAAAAGAGCAGAGATACTAGACCCTAACAACTCTTAGTTACTGAAAAATCATAATATTTCCCTCTTTTTTGAGGGAATTTTATTAAATTTTATAAGATTTTTTACAAACTTTTCCCACTTAAAACTACAAAATATACAAATAACAAAACTTTTTACCCCTATTTTACGAACTTTTATACTACTAGCAAAAAAGTTTGTAAAAGTCTATGCCGAACTTTTTAGACATAGAGAATTTTTTTCAAATCTGCGATACTACGACAAAATTAAAAAAAGGCAGATAATGGCGAAGAGTTTTGGCGAGCAGCTTGACGAAGTTCAAGAAGCTATCACAGCAGTTCTTACATCACAAAGCTACAAGATGAACGGTCGTGAGCTCACTCGTGCTGATTTGTCTGCCTTAGAAATGCGTGAAGACAGACTCATATCTCAAGTAGAAAAATACGGAGCTGACTATATTGTCGGTGTGAGTAAACAAACTATGAAAATGGAAGCACATGTCAGATTTCATTAAAAAATACTATGTCTTAGAACTGATTTTTTTGTCAGCACTTTTATATATTTTTTGCTCATTTGTTCATCTGTCATTTGATATTTCTCAATGGTCCATGTTTACTAGAATAGTTTTTTCTATACTTGTATTTGGATTGATTTTGTTTGCTCAGTATGTAGCAGCTCTGAAAGGTCTTAGAAAATGAGTCTTTTTATGGATGCTATTGATATTAAAAGAAGTTTTTATGAGGGTGGAAAAATCCGTGGTTCTAATGCAGATTTTCGTAATGGAAACACACACTTTGAACAAACTGCAGCGCCAGATAGAGACACATTGCGCTCTCGTGCAAGATGGCTTCACGAAAACAACGGAATAGTAAGCGGGATTGACCATTCCATAAAGGTTAATTCATTTGGAAACGGAATGGTATTTCAGAGTAAAACGGGTATTGCTGCCATTGATATTGAAATAGAAAAAAAGTTCACAGAATGGATGAAGCCTCAAAATTGTGATCTTACAAAACGACAACATTTTTATGAGATGCACTCTACTATTCCAGGCCAGAGAATGATGGACGGTGAAGTGCTGATTCACAAGGTGCATAAAAACGATAAAAGAAATCCTTTTCAAATTCAACTCATAGAAGCGGATAGATTTGACACAGCGTATATGACGACAGGAATAAATGAAGTGCAAAATTTTGTGGATGGAATTGAGATTGACACATTCGGTGCGCCGCAAAAATATATTTTAAAAAATGGCCTTATGACAAACACAAAAGTAGATGCAGCAGAAGTTATTCATTATTACAAGCGACAAAACAGAATTACTCAATACAGAGGGCTGAGTGAATATAAACAAATAATTATTGATTTAAGAAACTTAGCCGGATATCAAAGTGCAACAATTCAATCACTTCGCTCGCGTGCTGGAATAGGTTATGCGATTGAGTCGAGTAATGTTGCAGGGAGACTTGGCCAGTTAAATCAAACAGAGGAACAAGATCCAATCTACGACATTAACGGTGTAATGGTCCACTATCTTAATCAAGGTGAAAAAATTCATATGTTTGACCCGACAATCAGCGGGAATGAATATGGTGAGTTCGTGAGATCTTGCATTCGTATGATAGCAACCGGTAGAAAAGTGAGTTATGAACTTGCTTTTCGTGACTATACACAAACCAACTTTTCTTCGGCTCGTGCTTCACTTATTCAGGACAATAAAACATTTGCAGGTGAACAGTGGCATTTTGCTACTTATGTGCTTAACCCTATCTTTGAAGAGTGGCTTGATGCAAATGTAGATGCAGGAAACATCAAAGGGTTAAGTGCATCTGCATACTATCGAGATAAAACAAAGTTTACTCAGCCTCGATGGATAGCCCCTGCAAAAGAGTGGGTAGATCCACTCAAAGACATTAAGGCTTTTGTTGAAGAGTACAAACTTGGCACTGCAACACTTTCAGAGTTTGCCGCTTCAAAAGGAAAAGACCTTGATGAAATTATTAAACAAAGAGAAAAAGAAGATGCGATGTTAAAAGATGCAGGAATTTTAAAAGAGGAGGAAACAAATGCCAAAACAAAAAAAGCTTAATAAAGAGAAGCTTTTAGCTAGTCAAGAGTTTGCCCGCGCTGCTATTGACAGTAAAACTGTTAATTCTGAGAAGAGGAGTGTTGATATTTTAATATCTACAGAGACACCTCTTCGAAGAGTTGACTACTGGAGTGGAGAGGCATATGATGAAGTGCTGCTTCATGGTGAAGATAATATTGACCTTACTCGTGCACAAAATGCGAAGCTGCGTTGGATGCATGGCAGTGGAAAATATGGTGAGTTGCCACTTGGAAAGCTTGAGAATGTTCGCATTGAGAACAAAGAACTAAGAGCAACAGCTCACTTTTCAGCGGCTAACCCTGATGCAGAGATGTTCTGGAGAATGGTTGAAGAGGGAACACTTAGTGAAATCTCAGTCGGAGGCAAAAAACAAGATGTTCGCATTACTCAAAGAGAAGGTGATGTGCCGCTTGTTGAAGTTGTTCGATGGGAGTTTCAAGAGGCTTCATTGGTAGATATAGGTGCCGACCCAAAAGCTGGGATAGGTCGAAGTGAAAATTTTAACGAAGGAGATATTATGGACAAATTGGAGATTTTACGCCGTGAGCTTGATGCTTTAAAATCAGGTGGTGCAGATCAAGATGCAATCAATCGTAAGATTGATGAAGTAAATCAAGAGGTTGCGCGTGTTGCAGCAGATAAACAAAAAGCAGAGGAGAAGCTTGCAGATTTAGAGAGACGCGAGTCTATTCGTACAATTGCAGAGGCTCATTCAGGGCTTATTAGTGGCGAGGAACTTAATCGTGCTTTAGAAGATCCAAAAATGGATGAAGCAGCATTTACACGCTCTTTACTGGCAGTGAAAGCTGATAAACAAGCTAATGTTAATTTTCAACGTCAAAAAGAGGGTGATGAAGGCGATATAAAAAGAGCTGTTGCCCAGGGTCTTATTATGAGATTTGGCGGTAAGGTTGAAAATCAACATGCTGATGCTCATAAGTTTACCGGTGCTTCAATGTTGGAAATTGCGCGTGCAATTACATCTTATGACGGTTTTGACAAAGAAGAGCTTATTCAAAGAGCGATGAGTACAAGTGATTTTCCTGTTTTACTTAGCAATGTTGCAAACAAAATGCTTGATATGGCATTTAGTGAAGCAGAGGGTACATTTGATGTTTGGACACAAGCTGTAGATGTAAAAGACTTCAAACAAGGCGTTGCGGCACATATGCAAACAGGCGGTAAACTTCAGAAAATTGCAGAAAACGGTGAGCTTAAAAACATCGAGTTTGGTGAACATGGTGAAACATTCAAGCTTGAGAGTTATGGTGCGAAGTTCCGTGTGACTCGCCAGATGCTTATCAATGATGATCTTGGTGCATTTCAAAAATTCTTTGAAGAGTTTGGATCTATGGCTCGCCGTAGTGCGAACAGTATTGTTTATGATCTCTTACAAGGGCGCGGTGAATTTGAAAACTATAAAATGAGTGATGACAAACCTATCTTTGATGCTACTGCACATAAAAACTATGATGCAACCGGTGCTGCAATTGCAACTGATTCATTGACATCTGCAAGAACAAAGATGCGTCGTCAAGAAGAAAACGGTGTGAAACTTAACATTACACCTAAGTATCTTTTGGTTTCACCTGAAAATGAGACAGCTGCATTACAGCTTTTAAATTCAGAGTCTGATCCAGCTGCTAACAATAGTGGTGTTGTGAATGTTCATAGAAACACACTTGATGTTGTTGTTGATAGTGAGCTTGAAGCAACTCCATGGTATTTGGCAGCACCTCGTCGTACTATTAAAGTACTTTACCTACAAGGTACAGGTCGTAAACCAATTGTTCGTGAATCAGATAGAAACTTAAGTGGTGTTACATTTGAGTGTGTATTTGATTTTGGTGTATATGCTGAAGACTTCCGTGGTCTTTACAAAAATGCTGGCGCATAATAAATAGAAGGAGAGAATTATGGCAAAAGAGGCTGTTTTATACAAAGAGGGTAAAAAAATTGACTTTACATTGACGGGTGCAGTTGATGTTGGAGATGTTGTTCCTTTGGGACTTACAATGATAGGAATCGCGAGTACTTCAGGACTTACAGGTGAAGTTGTTGCTCTTGAAGTCGAAGGGATATATGAGATCAATGCAGCGACTGCAGATGCTATTGCAATCGGTGACAAAGTTTACTTTGATCATATTAACAGAGTCATTACTGTTAAGACGGACACTGTTGGAGATGGAACTGGGACTAAGTTCGCAGTCGCTGGTATTGCAACAAGCACGAAAGCTGCATCTATTGCAGGCACTGTGTATGTCGGCATTGAGTACAGATAAGGACAAATGATGTTTGTCAAACTTGTGCGAGATGAAGAGTATCGCGGCCGAAAATATAAGGCAGGTGAAGTCATTGAGGTTGGTGGTGCTCTTGGTGAGCGCCTCATCTTGAATGGTCACAAAAAGACGACTGCGGAAGATAGTAATACTTCTATTGTCATATTGAGTGATGAAGAGGTCGATGCATTGTCATACAAAGAAGCACAAGCTCTTATAGAACAATTTGACATTGAAACTGAAAATAAAAAGTATGTCACATACAGTGCAGCTTTAAAAAGTTATTTCGCAGATAAACGAGGCGCATAGTGTCATTTAAAGATCAGTTGAATCAAGACTTAGATGTTTTCTTCAACGATGAAGAGTTTACAGATGAGGCACTCCTTGAGAGTGGCGAGACTGTATCTGTTTACTTTGATGAGAAAGATGATGTGGTCTTTGACAGTGGTCTTGACAGTGATGTTTCTGCGTCTGTTCCTAGTGTTACATGTAAAGCTGATGATGTTTCGTCATTGGTACATGGAGATAGTGTCATAGTAAATAATATGACTTACTATGTGATAGATATGGACCCACCGCAAAGTGGTGTTAGAAAACTGTACTTAAGTAAGGATAGACCGTGAGCCGTCGTCAAAAGATTGTAGATATTATTAAAACAAGATTACAAGATATTTCTATTGCTAATGGCTATATGAATGACATTGTAAAAGTTGACGAGTGGGCACAGTCTAGGCTTCAAGATAAAGATATGCCTGCACTTGTTGTTCGTGATACTGGAAGCAGTGTTGATAATAGTACAAGCGCAAGTTCTAGTTATAGATTGCAGATAGAAGTTGATGTGCTAGTAAGTGACAGCGAAACAACAATGGCAACACTAAGAACAGTTATGAGTGATGTGCTTAAGGCGATTGGGTATGAGAGTACAGATTTTTATGAGTACAGAACATTTGACGGTGATGAAGTACTTGTAGAACACCAGGAGAAGCTCTATGGTGGAACTCGTATGAAGTTTACGGTGGTTTATGATGCTGCAAAATGGGAGCTTTAATATGCCACACAAAGACCCTCAGAACTACAGTTTTATTACATACGTATGGGTATTTGCTATGGCTATGTTTGGTGGTGTTGCACATAATGTAAAAAAACTCAAAGATGGGACATTGGCTAGGTTTAGTTTTTCAGAGTTGCTCGGTGACTTAATAATATCTGGATTTTTAGGGGTGGTTACTTTTTTTCTTTGTGAGTATGCAGACCTTGACAGGATGCTTACTGCAGCACTCATTGGAATGAGTGCGCATCAGGGTACTCGTGGAATCTACTTTATAGAAGAGCTTATAGCTCGTCGTTTAAAAATAGAGACAAAGAAAAAGGATGCAGAGTGAGCGCTGAGATACTAAGACGCATAAATAACCTTGTGCAGATCGGAACTGTTACAGAGAGTAAGAGTGCCGAGGGTCTAGCTTTAGCTCGTGTAAATATTCTTGGCCGTGTAACAGACTTTTTGCCGTTTATGCAGAGTGCAAACAGCTTCAAGTCTCACGCAACGCCTGTCCGCGCTGGTGAGCAGGTTGTTGTTCTTGCTCCTTATGGAGACGGTGACAGCGGTGTCATCATTGGCTCGCTTTTTAACAAAGGGTGCAAAGAGCCATCTGGCTACTCAGATACAAAAGAAGTGTTTAAATATGAAGATGGAACGCGCATCTCTTATGACACGAAAGAGAAAGTGCTCACAGTAGATGCTGTCAATGCTATTAGTGTTGTATGTAAGAGCGCAACTGTAAAAGCTGACACTGTAAATATAACTGCGACAACTACACATACAGGAGACATAAGTGTCTCTGGGAATGTAAGTGTTAGCGGTGAATTTTCTGCCGGTGGGAATATAACTACAGGCGGAACGGTTACAGATATTAAAGGCGATCTTACAAACTTCTCTACAACTGACGGAGCGAGCAGAGCATGACAACAAGAGAGATAAGCACAGAGGAGTCAATCGGTCGCATTTTGGCAACGCCGCTTGGTAGCCGTGTAATGCAACCAGAGTATGGAAGCCGTCTTTTTGAACTCATTGACAAGGCAGTAACAGATGAGTGGGTAGTACTGGCATGTGACTACACATATGATGCCATAGAGACAAATGAGCCACGCGTGAGTGTAAAAAATGTCTCTATTGGTACTGGTGAGAGCGTAGCTATAAACATCGAATACGTTGAAGTGGCTACAGGAGATACAAAAATACTCAGTGTTGATTTAGGAGGCACAGATGCAACTGCTTGATTTACCGGCTCCCGAGGTTATAGAAGAGTTTGATTATGAGATGATTAAGCAAAGAAAACTAGATACTTTTGCTGAAATTGCAAAGGCAAAAGGCATTGAATATGTGCCAAATGAGAGTGATGACATAATGACTATGATAGAGGCAGATGCTTATGCGGAGATGCTGCTTCGCACACGCATCAACAACGCCGTAAAAGCTGGACTTTTAGCGTATGCCAAAGGAAGTGACCTTGATCATCTTGGTGCTACTCGTTATGGAGTACTCAGACTCGAGGGAAGTAAGCCGTATGCATCTTTTACTCTTACACTTTCATCAGAACTCACATACGATATAAACCTGCCTAAAAATATGCAGATGAGTGATGGGAAGGGGAAATTTGCTCTTTTGCTTGAAGATGTTCTTATAAAAGCAGGTGAGCGTGTAGGTGTTGGTGTGTGTGAGTTGCAAGAGTATGTAGAGACATCTGATGTAAAAACAGAGAATATCGTTACACCTCTTCCATATGTAATTACTGCTACTCAAGATGACATCTTTGAAAACGGTGCAGATACAGAAGATGATGAACGTTTTCGTAAGCGTATATGGCTCTCAAGAGAGAGAAAATCAACGGCAGGCTCTATCTTGACATACAAGTACTATGCATTTAATGCAGACTCTCGTGTAAGTGATGTAAAAGTGATTGATGATACACCAGGTGTTGTAAAAGTATATCTTTTAAGTGTTGCCGGTACAGCAGACAGTGTAATGATAGAGCGTGTAAGTGAAGCACTCAGCGTTGAGAGTGTTCGTCCTTTGACTGATGATGTGCAAGTCTATTCAGCGACTGTCATATCTGCAACGATTGAGGCGAACATAGTGCTTTATGATATGAGTTATGAAGCAAATGTAAGAGAGCTTATAGAGAGTCGTATAAAAGACAACACTATGCTCTTTGGTAAAGAGCTGACAATACCTAAGATACATGGTCTCTTAGAGAGCGAGATGGTAAAAGACATCGTTTTGCTTAATCCAACTGCAACTATTAACTGCGCAGAGAATGAAGTAATTGATGTAACAACTCTGACACTCAACTTTAGCGAGGCAGTGCGATGAGCTTACTCCCTGCATATATGAGTAAACTGTGGAAGTGTTATGAGCAGATGCACAAAGAGGATATGAAACATATTGATATAACTCTTTTAAGCCTAGATCCACTTGAGTGTCACATAAGTGTTTTGCCATTTCTTGCATGGGAAGCGGATGTTGACATCTCTGTGGCTAATGAGCTTACAGCACGAGAGATGATAGCTGCTGCAAGCAGAAGTGCAATATATGCAGGGAGCGTTGCATCTCTTAAAGAAAATATTGTGGCTTTGAGCGATGACACAATCGTGTCAGAATGGTTTGAATATGATGCAAATCCTTACCACTTCAAAACACATACTTTTATCTCCGACTACAACAAGATCTTTGGCAAGGAACTTTTTGCAAAGATGGAAGTAACTGTCAAAAAGTACAAAAATGTCAGAAGTGTTTTTGACGGGGTGGATGTCTCACTTAAAGAGGCTCTGTGCAACATTGAGATGGCTGGAGCTGGAACATTATCCGCAAAACTTGCAAATGAACTAAGCCTTGATTATGACTCTTTTGGTGCTATTGATGTTGCTGGTGCAAATGCCATAAACATAAAGCTAAAAAGTGATTTTAAACAAGATGATAAACAAATCGCATTAAATCTAACTGGTGGGGGTGTTATGGATGTGAAGATAAGTAAGATGATAGAGGTTGTCTATCCTCAAACAGATATAAATATACAAGGAGTAGGTATATGGACAATTTAACAGCAACCCCAAATGAAGAGGGGTTACAGATACTAAGAGATGAACTTTTTGACAGAATACAAAAGTTTAGTCTTATTGATGAAAATAATGTTGCATACTTTAGCGATAGTGTACATAGTACCTATTTTGATGAAAAAGGAGTGTTAACAGTAGTTGTAATCGTTCCTAAAGATGAACATTTTACAAATTGGAACAAAGCTGTAAGAGTGCTAAGTGATGATGATAAGATTATCGCAGATGTAGCAACACCAGCTATTCAGTTTGTTTATGGTGTCGGCGGTGAGCAGATTATAAAAATAACAGTAAGTGGTGAAGCTGGAACAATCGCTTTTAAAGCAGATGAATATATAACACCAACAGAAGCAAAGGAGTTGTTTTTAACTCCATTAATAGCAAACACTAACTTAGTGATTGCACTACAAAATAAACTTATAGATAAGGGGATTATAGATGGCTGATTTAACTGATGAGTTAGCAGGTCTTAACGAAAATGCAAGACTTCTTTTAGAGAAGTATGATGGTGTGTTTGCTCAGCTTGATGAACAATCAAAACAAGCACTTATAGATATAGCAAATAAAAGTGATGAGGGACTTCAAGCAATACAGACTCTTTTAGATAATGGAGTAGTGGCAGAAGCTGAAAATGCTTTGAAACTTGGTGGTAAAAGTTTGGATGAAATCTATTCAAATATATATGCTTATGGATATTCAGATGATATTCAAGTTGTTCAAGCAGTAGGATTCATAAAAGTTGAGTTTAATAATAAATTTGAAGATGGAATTGCTATTGATGTTGATAATAGTAACTTTATTATACCTATTGATGGTGTATATATTATTATAATTGAATTCTCACATTACAAGGGTGATGGAAGTAGACAGAATGATGATAATAGATGTGCAATATATTTAAATGGAACTAATACTCAAGAAAGTATTTTTATTGAGGTTGAAAGTACATTATATGATGATGGTACTAGTAATGATAAAACAAATGGTTTTAAAACAGCAACATTTATTCAAAAATTGAAAAAAGATGATGTTGTTGATGTTCGAGTTGGTAATGACTTTACTGCTGATATATATAGATCAAAAATATCAGTAGCAAAAATATAGCAGGGAGATAAGAATGAATGCATTATATATTAAAGAAGCTATCAATAAATTAGTTCCAGAAGCAAAATTTACTTATTTTAGTAGAAAAATTACTTGGAAAGATGATAGACCACAACCAACAAATGAAGAAATAGCTGAAAAAGTAGCAGAACTTGAAGCTCAAGCAGAGATAGAAGCAAAATATAAAGCGATTGAAGATGCTGTTTATAAATTCTACCCTGCAAAACAACAAGCTCAAGATGAAAAATGGGTTAGTTCATATACAACTAAACTAAAAGCTCAAGGTGTGGCTGATTTGGAAGTGAAAATTGTTGACTTGGTAACTTCTTTTTTTAATGGAGCAACTTTGAGTGAAGTTATCGCTGATGTAGATGATGAGCAAAAACCACTTTTTGAAAAACTTGTAAAAGTTGGGATTAGAACAGAGTGGGCTGAGTTGTGTGTTACAGAGGGTAAAAGTGCAATAGCAGAAAATAGAGAACCAGTTTATCCTGAGTTCCCAGTAATAGAAGAGGAGTAAGAAAATGGGTGGAATTAAAGTTAATGATGTTCAAAACATAAGTGCTACACCAGTTCTTGAAAAAAATGCACTCTTTGTAGAAGCTAGTGCTTTTGCATTGAGAGAGAAACGAAGAGTGCAAACAGAGCTGTTGGCAAAAATTGGAGTTGTGTAAAATGGATAAAGAACAACTTGTAAAAAAGTTTGAGAATGATGTAAAAAAGAGGTCTTACATACTAAGACTTCTTTTAGTCATAGACCAACTTTTTAATGTGGTGATTTGGAATGGTAGTCAAGATGAAACAATATCAAGCCATATAGGTAGAAAAATTGAAAAAGGTACTGCTAATTGGTTTGATAAGTCGGTATGTAAGCTTCTGAGAGTTCTTGAGGCGAAGCATTGCATTAAAAGCAAAGGAGAGTAAGATGAGTTTAAACAGAGGTGTCGTCGTTGACGTCGTAAGTTCTGGTGCAAGACCTATTAGTGTTTCAAGTGTTATTCCTTTAGCACTTGTTTTGACAGCAGATTCTGGTGTGACTGCCGGAACTAAATATTTTGACAGTATCAAAGCAGCGTTAGCAGATGAAGAGATAGCAGCAGCTACAGGTGGAAATATACTCAAGTATTTAAAATTTGGTGAGGATAAATACGGGCTTATTGTTCCGCTTATCATCTCAGTAGCAACGGTTGATACAGATGCATCAGCAGAGAAGAGTAATGTTATAAATGCAGTCAATGCCATTGCAACTGCACCGTCAATCTTTGGGATTCGCCCTGACATTATCGGTGTAGGGGATTGGGATAGTGACATCGATGTGCAAAATGCAGTCGTTGCAACAACAGATAAGCTTAAAGCACGCTCTTTTGTCTCACTTGATGCAACAGATAACTCTGATGCCATTACAAAAAGAGATGCTTTGGGAAGCCGTCGTATCACGCCTGTGTTTACAAACCTTATGGATTGGAACACGGCAATAAACGGGAGTGATGAATACTGTGCATCTGTTGTGCTTGCTTACCTTCGTGCTTCCATCGATGGAAGTAAAGACATTGGGTATAGCTACTCAATATCTAACAGAGTGATTCCAGTCAGTGGAGTAAAAACACATCGTGAGTTTCTGGCAGGATTTCAAGATGAAACAGACCCGCTTAATGACAAGCAGATTACAAGTTTCATTAACTACAGTGGCATTCGTACCTGGAACTATGAGACATGTGACATCGACCCAGTGTGGCAAGATGCTCGCCGTGTTCGCATCTTTGACCTTGCATCATTTGCGGTTATAGATGGGATTTTCTGGGCGGTTGATAAAGACTTAAATGCTCTTGATGCTGCACTTGATAGTTTAAGAGCGTTTATGGCTTCACTCGTTGGTGCAGATGTGATGCTTGGGTTTAAGGTTTATCTTGATTTAGAGAGAACTACACCGACAGCTATTACAAACGGTGAGTTTTACTTTACTATTGAAGCGCAAGAGACTCCGTCTCCTTCACTCATTAAAGTAACATTCGACAGAGTTGACGCTTATGCAAGCGTTGTATATGACAGATTGGCATAAGGAGTAAGAGATGGCAACAAGAAAAATACCTTCAAAAGCAAAAGAGTTAAATGTTTTTGTATCTGGTGTCGGATTTTTAGGGACTATAGAGAGCTATAAGCTCCCTGTAGTCAAAACAAAAAAAGATGTTATGAATGGCGTTCATGTGGACAGTGGTCGTTTAGAACCTATGGAGTTTGAGGCAGACATCAACTCTGCAAACTCTACTATTTTACAAGAGGCCTCAAAGCTGAGCGAGGCATCTTTAAAGCTAAAAGGTGAATACCTTGAAGACAATGTTGTAAAAAAACTCACAGCAACACTAACTGGAAGTGTAGATATGGAAGTAGATACCATTAAAGATGGTGATGCCATGAAAACAAAAGTAAAAATGTATGTCAATGTTTACAACCTAAATCTTGGAGGCGATGAAGTGTATGACATTGATCTTCCAAATATGATAGCCAAAATCGGCGGTAAAGACATATATGAGTCAACTCGTTCGGCGGTGATGTAATGAGAGTAAGAGCCACACACTACATCTGCATCAAAGACAAAGAGGGTAAAGACATTTTTGTTATGCGTCGAGACGATGTTAAAGAGCTGAATAAAAAAGAGACAGAGCTTCTTGAAAAAGAGGCTGCCGGTAAATTTGAAACTGTAGAGGAGAAAACAGATGAAAAAAATCAAACTAAGTAATGGGACTGAGGTCACTATGCGTGAACCAAAGGTTAAGGATATGCGAGCAGTAAACTCCATAACTGATGAACTTGACAGAGAGGTTGCAATGCTTGTAAATCTTTGTGAGATGAGTGAAGATGAGATAGACGAACTATCAGGAAAAGATTTTAAAAAGCTTGATGAGGCTCTGCAGAGTTTTTTGTCATAGAGTGGGAGGAGTGTTTGAAGATGATGGCTCAAATTGGGCATCATCTGCACTTCTCTTATGGTGATATGACCCAGATGGAGTTAGTTGATTTTGTCTTCTTTTTTAAAGAGATCTCTTAACTCGTGAAGATAGACAACTCCACCTTTTAGCATAAAGTAAAAAGAGGCTGTTGCAGTTGCTATAAGTGTTGCGATGATGTGTGAGTTGTAGCTAAAAACAGAAAAAGTGATAAGGAATACAAAAAATGTCATTAAAAACATTTGGATTGAGCGTAGTGATAGGTGGCTTAGTCGCTTCATCTTTTAAAAACTCCTTTAAAACTGCTAATACAAGTTTAGCAGGTATGAGGAACAATATCAAGGGGATGAACAAGACAAAGCTGGCTATCAGTGAGTTTAAACTCCTTTCACAAGATGCAAAGAAAAACAGAGTAGCCCTGGAAGGTTTGCGTTTAACCCTTAAAAAAGCAGGTATAGACACAAATAATCTTGAAAAAGATACCCGCTCTTTTCGTCTGGCACTTATCAACCTCAAAAAAGCATCACGGGTTCAGATAAAGATAGACGGACTCAAGAACGATTTTGCAGCGCAAAAAGCTTCCATAGTCGGTATCGGTGCTTCGCTCTATGGTGTTACAAAAATAATAGGCTCTGCAAATGAAGTATTTAAGTCCCAGGGTGAAATAAAATCACTCGGTATTACAAAGCAAGGGATTGAACAGATCACAAAAGCGGCCAATAATATGAGCTTGCAGTTTGGGCAGATAACTGCTCCTGAGTTTATTAAGGCTTCATACGACATCAAATCTGGGATAGCAAGCCTTAGTGATGAAGGTGTCAAGAAGATGACACAGTTTGCCGCAACAACAGCAGTAGCCACAAAAAGCTCAACAGCAGAGATGACAAAACTCTATGCTTTAGGCTATGGAATATTTCGTAAAGATTTTGGTTCTGATATGGATTTTGGTAAGAAGTTTAGCGGTGCTATTGCAGGTGCTGTACAGGCTTTTAGAACAGATGGTGCAGACTTGGCACGAGGACTTTCAAACATAGGTGCATCCGCACATGCAATGGGAGTATCACTGCAAGAAGAGTTGGCTATTGTTGGATTGTCAAAAGGTTCTTTTGATAGTGCAAGTGAAGCTGGTAGTGGATATAGAGCTTTTTTGGTCGGTGTTGGCAAGGCTCAAAAAGGGTTGGGGTTGTCCTTTACTGACAGCGAGGGAAAAATGCTCCCTATGGTCGATGTTCTTACAAAAATAAAAGAGAAGTACGGAGACAATATTAAATCTTTAGAGGCACAACAAGAGTTACAAAAAGCTTTTGGGTCTCAAGAGGCTGTCAAAACTGTCATGGCGCTTATTGATAAAACAGATGATTTGACAAAGGCACAACAAAATCTTCAAAAAGCGATGGATGGAGGACTTAGTAAATCGGAGCAGATGGCCAGTGCTATGGATATGGGATACGGTTTTGAGAAGATGGGCAATGCTATGAGCTATATGAGCTACACAATAGGCAAAACACTTGCTCCTGCTGTGGATGTGTTGGCAACTGGTCTTGGTGGCATCGCAAAAGGCATATCGTGGCTTGATGAGAAAGTACCGGCACTTTTACCGACGCTTAGCGGTTTGGCTATGGGTTTTTTGGGTGTTGTTACGGTTTTAAAATCGGCTACACTTATGAAGCTTGGATATTCACTTGCTATAAATACAGTAAAAAAAGCACTCTTTTTAGAAATGGGTGCGAACAATATGGCAGCACTGAGTTTTAACAGAGTAAGCATTGCCACAGCACTCTCTACTGCAAAAACAAAAGTATTTTCACTTTGGCAAGGCATTACAGCAGCCAAAACAAAAGCGGTAGCTTTTGCTACAAATCTCTACTCAAAAGCACTCATGTTTAGTGGCGTAACCCTTGGGAGCTTGGGAGCAAAGCTTAAAGCGTTTAGTCTCTTTAGTACTCTAGCGACAGCTAAACAGTGGCTTTTTAATGTTGCTTTGAGTGCAAATCCTATAGGTTTAGTTGTAACAGGTATAGCTGCACTTGGTGCTGGGCTTGTCTGGGCATATAACAAGTTTGACTGGTTTAAGAGTGGAATAGATAAAGTATGGGGCTTTGTAAAAACTGTGTTTAAGTGGTCTCCAATGGGTCTTTTGATGGATGGGTTTGGAAAAGCGTTTGATTGGCTCTCGTCAAAGTTTGAGTGGTTTGGCGGTGCAGTTGAGAAGATGAAGAGTGCTGCATCATCTGTAGGCTCTTGGTTTGGCGGACTTTTTGGCAGTGATGATGAAAAGGAGAAAAAAGATAGCAAAAGATCTGCGAATAATCCTAAGTTTGAACCTGCAAAAGCGATGAAAAAAGTAGCAGTTGCAACCGCTATGACTACTTCTCTTGCAGTGGCACAACCTGCAGTAGTAAATGTACCTAGCACATATAACAATGTTCAAAATAAGCATTTGGCAGTCTCGAACATCAAAAAAGAGAATAAAGTAAACAATGTTCAAAATAAGCATTTGGCAGTCTCGAACATCAAAAAAGAGAATAAAGTAAACAATGTTCAAA